>Ga0265293_10000223_pt1 | contig 140765 bp, 125 predicted proteins | sample Munlanlewell138R_FD_192505 | JGI IMG/M metagenome (GOLD analysis project Ga0265293, IMG submission 192505) | Leachate microbial communities from a municipal landfill in Southern Ontario, Canada - Leachate well 138R | ecosystem: Engineered > Solid waste > Landfill > Unclassified | place...
TCCCAAAAACATTCATTCACGCCCTTGCCATGCCGCGTCCGTCGCTGATCTCCACCACCCTAGTGCTCACCTTCGCCGTCATCACCCTGGGTGCCTACGTTCGGCTTTCCAACGCCGGGCTCGGCTGTCCCGACTGGCCGGGCTGCTACGGCAGGCTGATCGTGCCCGAGCACGTACGCGTCGAAAGTGCAGTGGCCCACGCGCGCGCCTGGATCGAGATGGTGCACCGCTATGCGGCGGGCGTTCTGGGTCTGAGCATCGCCGTGCTGGCATGGCTCGCATTTCGCGGCGGCAGGGGACGGCGGTTCGCGGTCGCGCTCACCGTACTGGTAATCTTCCAGGCCCTGCTTGGCATGTGGACCGTCACCTTGCGCCTGCAACCGGTGATCGTCATGGGACACCTGCTCGGTGGCCTCGCTTTGCTGTCGTTGCTGTGGTTGTGGCGACTGTCCGCTTCACGCCATGTTCCGAACTCACCGCTGCGCGGTGCCGCCGCGGCGGCGGTGCTGGTGGTGGTCTCACAGATCGCCCTGGGCGGCTGGACCAGCGCGAACTACGCGGCGGTGGCCTGCGCGGATTTCCCCACCTGCCAGGGCCAATGGTGGCCCGATGCGGATTTCGACGAGGGCTTCTCCCTGCCCGCGGCCGTGGCGGGCAGTTGGGAGGGCGGCGGCCACACCGGCGCGGGCCGTACCGCCATCCACCTTGCCCACCGCCTCGGCGCCGTGGCCGCGGTGCTGGTGGTGGGCCTGTTCGCCACCGGACTGCTGCGCGCGGGCGGTCCACTGCGCCGCGCAGGCCTGGTACTCGGCATCGCGTTGTTGGGGCAGTTTTTTCTGGGCGCGGCCAATGTGCTGCTGAGCTTTCCGCTTTCACTCGCGGTGGCGCACACTGCAGGGGCTGCACTGCTTCTGCTCGCCGTGTTGTGGAGCGCGCGCAGCGTACTGACGCGCTGACGCCACCGCGGCCACCATCGACGTAAGCGAATGAAGCGAAGCGGAACCCGGGGATAGGCGGCTTGCGTTTGGCCTGGATTATTTGATGTGGGGCTACGCCCGAAGATTGTTTTGACGGGGGTTTTCGCCCCCCCTACGACGAGGTACTTTTCTTTGCGCGGCCAAAGAAAAGTACCCCTAAGAAAGGCCGCCCGGATGCCGCGCCGCCTTCGGCGGTCCCCTGCGCTCCGCAGTCCGAATCGGGGGTCCACGACGGGGCCTCCTGCCCCGACGTGGACGGCGCGCCATCCCTGGCGCGCCCCCTGCCGGCCTTATCCGATTCGGACTCCGGTGCTCGGCGCGGCATACGGGGTCGAAGAACCCGTACGATATCGTGGTGCTCGAAATGCACCGAGCGGTACGTCCAGCTTTTCTTCCTGTTTTCTCTTTTGGCGCGAGGCGCCTCTTGAGCGAGCGCAGCGAGCGGTCTTCGAGACCCCTATGGCTCGCCGAGCAACGCAGCCCAAGGCGGAAACAGCCCGAAGGGGACGCGCCAGGGATGGCGCGTCGTCTGCATTCGGGGCAGGAGGCCCCGTATGCAGACCCCGCCTTAGGCGAGTAGCGCAGGGCACCGCCCCGAAGGGGCGGCGAGCCATCGGGGCGGCCTTTCTTTTGGTTCCTTTTCTTTGGCCGCTCAAAGAAAAGGAACCCGGCGCAGGGGGACGGAATCCCCCGTCCAAATAATCTTCGCGCGAAGCGCTTCCTTCGAATACCACTGCATCAAACAAACAACAGCTATCCCCGGATTCCGCTTCGCTCCATCCGGGCAACAACAGCCCATGCACCCGCTTAGGGTTTCCACGCATTGCTTCAATAATGCTTCTCAAGCGCCGCCGCACGCGCGGCGTGAGCTATCTTTCCATGCTCTTTTGGCCTGCCGTCGACAGCAAGGAAGGCGCTCCCATGGTGGACCTGCTGGTGAACGGTCGCCGGCACACGCTCGACGTGCGCGCCGAGGCGAAACTCTTATGGGTGTTGCGCGAGCAGCTGCAGCTGACCGGCGCGAAGTATGGCTGCGGCATCGCCGTGTGCGGCGCCTGCACCGTGCTGGTGGACGGCGCACCGGTGCGCGCCTGCGTGACCGAGGTGGGGAGTGTGGCCGGGCGCAGCATCCGCACCGTGGAGGGCCTCGGCGGCGACCACCCGGTGCAGCGTGCCTGGATCAGCGAGGAGGTGCCGCAATGCGGCTTCTGCCAGTCGGGCCAGGTGCTCGCGACGGTCGCCCTGCTCGAACAAAACCCGCGTCCCGGTGAACGCCAAATCAACGCGGCCTTGCGTGGTCACCTGTGCCGTTGCGGCACTTATTCCCGCATCCGCCGTGCGGTACACCGCGCCATGCGGCTCATGAGGGAGACACCCCGTGCGGCGCGTGGATAGGCGCACCTTCCTCAAGACCTCCGCGGGGGCCGGCGGCGCACTGGTGCTCGGCCTGGTACTGCCCGGCTGCGAGAGCGACAGCGAAGCTGCCGGCAGTCCCGTGCCGTTGCAGCGTGACAGCGGCGCGGACGCCCTCGCGCCCAATGCCTTCCTGCGCGTGGAAGCGGACGGCCGCGTGCTGGTGATGATCCCCTCCGCCGAGATGGGTCAGGGCGTGTTCACCTCGCTGGCCATGCTGGTCGCGGAGGAGTTGGGCGCGGACTGGTCGCAGGTGCGCGCCGAACATGCGCCCGCGCACGCGGCCTACGCCAATCCCACGCGCAAGCGCCAGGCCACCGGCGGCAGCGCCTCGGTGCGCGGGTTCTTCATGCCCATGCGCAAAGCGGGCGCCGTCGCGCGCGAATTGCTGGTGAGCGCAGCCGCGACACGGCTGCAGGTGCCCGCCGCAGAATGCCGTGCCGAAAAGGGCTTCGTGACGCACCCCCCGAGCGGGCGGCGCATCACCTTCGGCGCGCTGGCAGGCGATGCGGCGCGGCTGCCGGTGCCGACCCGCGTCGCCTTGAAGGAGCCCGCCGAGATGCGCCTGCTCGGGCGCGGCGCACCGCGCCTGGACACGCCGTCCAAGGTGGACGGCAGCGCCGTGTTCGGCCAGGACGTGCACCTGCCCGGCCTGCTGATCGCCTCGGTGGAACGCAGCCCGCGCTTCGGCGAGCGCGTCGGCCAGGTGGATGCGCGCGCGGCGATCGCGATCCCCGGTGTGCATCACGTGCTGCCGCTCGAGCACGGTGTGGCCGTGGTGGCCGACGGTTTCGAGGCCGCACAGGCGGGCCGCGCGCGCCTGCGCATCCAGTGGCAGGCAAGTACGAATCCGGCGCCCGATGAAGCGGCCGCCTGGCAGCGCCTGCGCGCCGCCCTGGACAGGTCCGTGCCCATGCGCGACGACGGCGATGCGGCCGGTGCCCTGGCGCAGGCCGCAGAGCGTCTGGATGCGCAGTACGAGGTCCCATTCCAGGCCCACGCCTGCATGGAGCCGCCGTCGTGCACCGCCTATGTGCGCGCCGACCGCTGCGACCTGTGGGTGCCCACGCAGGTGCCGGAGCAGGCGCGTTGGCTGGCGGCAACGCTCACCGGGCTGCCCGAGGCACACGTGCATGTGCACACGCCGTTTCTCGGCGGCGGATTCGGTCGCCGCCTGGAAGACGATTTCGTGGCCGAGGCCGTCACCATCGCCCGCCAGGTGCGCGCACCGGTCAAGCTGTTGTGGACCCGCGAAGACGACCTGCGCCACGACTTCTACCGCCCGGCGAGCGTGCACCGGCTCAGCGCCGGCCTGACCGACAGCGGCGCGCCGATCGCCTGGCGCCATCGGGTGGCGAGCCCATCCATCGTGGCGCGCCGCTTCCCCGAGGCGGTGCGCGACGGCCGCGACAAGAGCGCCGTGGAGGGTGCCGCCACGCTGCCCTACGCCATCCCCAACGTGCACGTGGGCTATGCGCTGGTGGACCTGGGTGTGCCCGTGGGCTTCTGGCGCTCGGTGGCTTTTTCGCAGAACGTGTTCGCTGTGGAGAGCTTCATCGATGAGGTGGCGCTCGCCGCCGGGCGCGACCCCTACACCTTCCGCCACGAACTGCTTGCGGCACGACCGCGCCTGCAACAGGTACTCGACCTGGCCGCCTCGCGCGGCGACTGGGGCACGCCGCTGCCGCCAGGCCACGGCCGCGGCATCGCCGCCGCCGAGTCGTTCCGCAGTTTCGTGGCGCAGGTGGCGGAGGTGGCCGTGCAGGACGGCCGGCTGCGCGTGTTGCGCGTGGTGTGTGCCATCGACTGCGGCTTCATCGTCAACCCCGACACAGTGGTCGCACAGATGGAAGGCTCGGTGGCCTGGGCGCTGACGGCGACCCTCAAGGGCGCCGTCACCTTGCAGGACGGCGGCATCGCGCAGAGCAACCTCCACGACTTCCCGCTGCTCGCCATGGACGAAATGCCGGACGTGGAAGTGCATCGGGTGCAAAGTGCGGAAACGCCCGGCGGGGTGGGCGAACCGGGTGTGCCGCCGCTCGCGCCGGCGATCACCAACGCCATCGCCGCGGCCACCGGACGGCGCGTGCGCCGTCTGCCCATCGGACCGGGAGACCTGGCGTGACCGACGCGGAGATCCTCGGCCACGCCCTGGAGTGGCACGCGCGCGGCCTGATCACCGCACTGGCCACGCTGGTGGCCGGCAGTGCCAACAAGGAAAACATCCTCGGCAGCCTGTTCGCCTTCGCCGCGGACGGCCGCGGCCTCGGCTCCATCACCAGCGGCTGCGCCGAGGAGGCGCTCACCCAGCGTCTGGCAGCGGGTGATTTCCGCCATCCCGTGCGCCTGTGTTTTGGCGCCCGGCGTGGTCGGCTGGCGCTGCCCTGCGGCGGCTTCGTCGAGGTGCTCATCGAGCCGCTGCGCGCCGGCGACGGCCTGCGCGCGGTGGTGGCGGCGCTGGCGCGCGGCGAGTCCCCGGTGCGGCGCCTGGACCTGACCGCCGCCACGGTCACCCTCCACGATGACGGCCCGGCATTCCATTTCGACGGCCGCGTGCTGGTGCGCCGCTTCGGACCGTCGTTGCGCCTGCTGCTGCTGGGCACCGGCGACGTGGCCGTGCACCTGGCGCGCTTTGCGCCGGCCCTCGGCTATCGGGTGTGGGTGTGCGAGCCGCGCGCCGCGCGGCGCACCGCCTGGAGCGTCCCCGAGGCCCGCCTCGACCGGCGTATGCCGGACGAGGCCGTCGAGGCCCTGGCCGACGCGCGCACCGCCGTGCTGGCGCTCAGCCACGACCCACGGCTCGACGACCTCGCCGTGGAGGCGGCGCTCGCCTCGCCGGCGTTCTACGTGGGCGCCATGGGCTCGCACAAGGCCAGCGCCTTGCGACGCGAGCGCCTGCACATGCTGGGCGTGCCGGAGGCGGCGCTGGCGCGCCTGCACGCGCCGGTCGGCCTGCCCATCGGCAGTCACAGCGCCGCGGAGATCGCGGTGTCCATCCTCGCCCATCTGGTGGCGGTGCGCCGCGGTGCCGCCATCGCGGGTGCACCATGATTGCCGGGGTCCTGCTGGCCGCGGGCGCCTCGTCGCGCTTCGGCGGCGACAAGCGCCTGCACAGGCTGGCTGACGGCACGGGCATGGCGCTCGCCGCACTGCACTCCCTGCGCGACGCCCTCGACGAGGTGATCGCCGTGGTGCGTCCTGGTGACGGCGCGCTGGCGACACAACTGGGCAGCGCGGGCGCACGCGTGGTGGTCGCACACGATTGGCGCAGCGGCATGGGCAGCAGTCTGGCCTTCGGCGTGGCGGCGCTCGACGCGCGCGCCACCGCCTGCCTGATCGCCCTGGCGGACATGCCCTTCGTGCGCGCCGCCACGGTCAGCCGCACCGCGGCGCCATTGCGGCAGGGTGCGAGCCTGGTCGCGCCGGTCTATCGCGGCTCGCGCGGCCATCCCGTGGGTTTCGCCGCCGAGTGGTTCTCCACCCTGCGGCGCCTGCGCGGCGAGCACGGGGCACGGGATCTGCTGGCCGTGCACCGCGACCGCCTCACGCTGGTGGAGGTGGACGACCCGGGCATTCTGCTCGACATCGATTATCCGGACGATCTGTCCACGCCTCGCGGCTGAACGGGCGGGCTGTTCTATCTTTTTCGTTTGGTGCTCAGCAATCCTGGACGGGGACATGGGAAAAGGAATTCTTGTGACCGGCGGCGCCGGCTATATCGGCAGTCACGTGGTGCGCCAACTGGGCGAGCGCGGCGAGCGCGTGGTGGTGCTGGACGACCTGTCGTCCGGGTTTGCCGATGCGGTGCTGTACGGGACCCTCGCGTTGGGCGACGTGGGCGACACGGCCCTGGTGCGCGCCTTGCTCGCCGAGCACGAGGTGGACACGGTGATGCACTTCGCCGCCCACACGGTGGTGCCCGAATCGGTGGCCGACCCGCTGAAGTATTACCGCAACAACACCGCCAACAGCCGCAACCTCCTGGAATGTTGCCAGCAGGCCGGCGTGCGCCACGTGGTGTTTTCGTCCACCGCCGCGGTGTACGGCACGCCGGCGGACGGCGTCGCGTCCGAAGACACGCCGACCCAGCCCATCAATCCCTACGGCACGTCCAAGCTCATGACCGAGTGGATGCTGCGCGACCTCTCCGCCGCCACCGCGCTGCGACACGTCAGCCTGCGTTACTTCAACGTGGCCGGCTGCGATCCTGAGGGACGCATCGGCCAGTCCACGCCCAATGCCACGCTGCTGACCAAGGTGGCCTGTGAGGCGGCGGTGGGCAAGCGCACGCACGTGAATGTGTTCGGCACCGACTACCCGACACCGGACGGCACCGGCATCCGCGACTACATCCACGTGGAGGACTTGGCCGACGCGCATCTGCGCGCCCTCGACCACCTGCGCGCGGGCGGGAGTTCGCTCACCTTGAACTGCGGCTACGGCCACGGTTTCAGCGTGCGCGAGGTGCTCGCCGCCGTGCAGCGCGCCGCCGGCCTGCCGCTCGATATTCGCGACCTGCCGCGCCGCCCCGGTGATCCCGCCGCCCTCATCGCCCGCTCCACGCGCATCCGCGAGCAGCTCGGCTGGCAGCCGCGCTACGACGACCTGGACGTCATCGTCTCCACCGCCTTGGCCTGGGAATACCGCCTCGCCGTCGAAGCCCAGGCACGCCGTAGCGCCCAGGCATGACGGCGCACGGCGGGCTCAGGCCCGCCGCGCGCGCCACCAGTCGACGACCACCTGCGCGATGCGCTCTGCCGCGTGGCCGTCCCACAACTCGGGGACGCGGTGCGGCGTGCGCTGCGTGGCGGGCGCATCGAGGAAGGCCTGGATGCCGGCGCGCACGTGTGCGGGCGCGGCGCCGATCAGCCGGTTCGTGCCCTGCTCCACCGTCACCGGCCGCTCGGTGTTGTCGCGCAGGGTGAGGCACGGCACGCCGAGGATGGTGGTCTCCTCCTGCACGCCGCCGCTGTCGGTCAACACCACATGGGCGTTCGCCATGAGGTTGAGGAAGTCCAGGTAGCCGAGGGGTTCCACACAGCGGAATCCATTCGCCGCACCGAACAGGCGGTCGAGGCCGAACGAGGCAATGCGCGAGCGGGTGCGCGGGTGTACCGGAAATACCACGGGCAGGTGACGCCCCAGCACGGCGATGGCCTCGCCGAGCCCGGCAAGCCGTTCCCGCTCCTCGACGTTGGACGGCCGGTGCAATGTCAGCACGGCGTAGCGCTGCACCGTTCCGTCGGTCGCGAGGCCGAGTTCGTGCAGCGTGGGACGGGCCAGGGCGCGCTCGCGATGGGCCAGCAATGAATCGATCATCACGTTGCCGACGAAGTGCACCTCCCCCGCATGGCAGTTGCCGTTGGCCTGGCGCTCGGTGGTGAACAGGAGATCGGAGATGGCGTCGGTGACGATGCGGTTGATCTCCTCGGGCATGCCGATGTCGCCGCTGCGCAGCCCCGCTTCCACGTGCGCGACGGGAATGCCCAACTTCTTGGCGTCGACCGCGCAGGCCAGCGTGGAATTCACGTCGCCGGCCACCAGCACCAGATCGGGCCGCTCCTCCACGAGCACGGCCTCGAACTTTTCCATGATGCGCCCGGTCTGCGCGCCGTGGCTCGCCGAACCCACTTCCAGGTTGATGTCCGGGCGCGGCAGGCCGAGTTCCTCGAAGAACAGCTGCGACATGCGTTGGTCGTAGTGCTGGCCGGTGTGCACGAGCCGCTGCACGATGGGCAGGTCCGGCGCATCGCATCGGGCAAACGCCGCCATGACCGGGGCCACCTTCATGAAATTGGGGCGCGCCCCGACCACGTGGACAATCTTCACGCCTCCGCCTCCGCGAGTTCCTTTCCTGGATTGTCATCGTGCAGGGCGCGCGCGATGCGTACCGCCTGGCGGGCCGTCACACCCTCGTGGGTCGGCAGGGTCACGAGCCGGGCGGCGAAGTCCTCGGCGCGCGGGAAGGCCGCGCGCTCCACCAGATGCCCGGCAACACCCTGCACCTCCGGCAGGGCCGCCCCGTAGAGACCCGAGACACCCCAGTGCACGAGCGCGCGGCGGACCCGCTGCGCGGTTGCCGCATCCGCCGCGAGCACCGGGTAGCGCGCGAGCCGTTCCTCGCCACGATGACGACAGAGCGTCGCCAGGTCGGTCCACGGACCCTGTGCCAACACACCCGCATAAAGCCCCTGGGGACTGCGCACACGCCGGAACGCCTCGACCGCCGCGGGCAGGCTCGCGGCCAACGGCTCGGGCATGGCATCGATTCCGTCGAGCGGAACAAAACGCGTCTCGCCCAGACGCAGGGCGGGAACGGCGGCGGGAATGCCGTACAGCAACGGCCGTCGTAACAGGTTATAGGCGGCCACCCTGAGGCCGTGCTGCCAACGACCGAAGGGCCGCTGTTCACCCAACCGCGCCACCGCTTTGCCCAGCGCACGATCGCGCGCCAGTACCGCGCCGCCCGCCAGCAGGCTCACAGGCTTGCCGCGGCCGAAGCTCAACACCACCACGTCACCCTGCCACACCCGTTCGCCCGCGCGCGAAGGGAACGCCTGCGCGGCATCCTGCACCAGGGTGCAGCGCGCCGCCCGGCACAACGCACGCAACTCGCCGTGGCGCTCGGGGATACCGAGAAAATCCACCGCCACCACCGCGAGGGTCCGCGTCGACAGGCGCGCGGCCAGCTGTGACAAATCCATCCACGGCCGTTCCGGTACGTAATCGATCAGGATCGGCCGGCAGCCCGCGTACACGGTCGCGCTCACCAGTGCCGGGCAGTTGTACGCAGCGAAGATCACCTCGTCGCGTCCGGGCGCGTCCCGTTTCAGCGCGAGTAAGGTCGCGCCCAGCGCCTGCGTGCCAGAGCCGAGCAGCGTCGCGTGCCAGGGCGCAAACAGACCGCACACCGCACTGCCGGCGCCCGGCCTGTACACCACGCGGTCACCGGCCGGCGCCAGGCGTCGCCAGTTCATGGGCAGGCGCCCGGCTCCAGCCGCGCGATGGGCAGCGACCTGCTCATGCGCGGCAGTTCCAGAAGCACCTTATGATCGCCGGTTGACGCCCGCTGATGGGCCGCGATACTTGCTTGCGAAAGGAGTGATGTGGCGAATGCATACGGCGCACACACCAACCGCGAAGGCAGGACACCCGATGGCAGTGACGAAGAGGTTTCGCGTGGTCTGCTCAATGAGATCGCATTCATGCGAAAGCCGTCACACTTGCCTTTGGAATCACGCAACTATAGTCACCGGGCTCCCGCGCTTCCATGTCACGCGAGGTCCTCATGGACGACGATGTCTTACGCGTATTGCACGTGGTTTCTGCCCAACGCTGGCAGGCTGAGGACAGCGCCCTGCCCGCGTTCCTGCGCGCTCTGCAGGGCCAGCCGGGCATTCACAACGAGATCCTCGTCACCGGCTCGCAAGAGGATGCCGCAGCCGGGCGGCAGGTGTTCGCTTCCGCTGTGCGCGCCGCGACGCCCCGTCGTACGCGTCCGCATATCGTGCACCTGCACGGCGGCGACGCTGCACCGCTCGGCGCGGGCATCGCGCTGCGCACACGCAGCGCGTTGTTGCTCGGCATCGAGGAAGAGCGCGATTTGTCGTCCGGCTGGCGCGGCGGACTGATGCGCGGTATCACCGCGCTCTGCATCCGCAAGCCCACCGGTGTAGTCTGCACGTCGCCCTCGCTCGCCGAGCGCACGAGCGCCCACACACGTGCAGGGATAAGCGTCATCGAGCCAAGCATCGACCTGGCGGCGCTCGATGCGCAGCGTGCGTCGGTGCCCGCGCCCATGGACGGCGCCTTCCACGTGGCGCTCATCGGCCCATTCACGGAAGCCCGGCGCCTCGACATGGCACTCGCCGCAGCGTACCTGCTCGCCCGCGATCAACCGGGCCGGTTCCACTTCCATGTCATCGGCGAGGGAGAAAGCCTGGCGCGCTGCACAGCCTTCGTGCAACGCCACGGTCTCGCCAACGCCGTGCACTTTCACGGCCACCAGGCGCCGCTCGCGCCGTGGCTCGCCCGCATGCACGCCTTGCTGTGGTGTCCGGATCGGGACTGCGCGGCGACACGGGTGCTGGAGGCCATGGCCCTTGGCGTTCCGGTGGTGGCACACGCGGTAGGCGGACTGCCGCATCTGCTTGGCGGCGGCACCTGCGGCACACTGGTCACAGAGCATGCGCCCTATGCCTATGCCTGCGCCATCGCGGCGCTGGCCGCGGATCCGGCCACGCGTGTGCGGCGCGCAGAAGCCGCGGCACGGCGCGTGCGCAGCCACCACGAGGTCGCCGGCGTGGTGAAGCGCTACGCGGCCTTGTATCGCTCCCTGGACGCCGTGCGGCAGAAGACATTGGACGTGTGCTACCTGTGACGCGCCGCGGTAAACATCTTTCCCGCAACGCGTTGCGGCAGCAGGCTGCCGTAGAGTTCCTCATAGGCGCGCAAGGTATCGGCAAATGCCTCCGCGTCGATGCCGAGGGCGATGTGCGTGAATGCCGCGCCGCGCGCGCGGCCACGATGCGCGTCATCGGGCTCGCTGATGATTAGCGAGGTGCCCGCTGCGGCAACCAGGCGCAGCGCACGCAGCCCTGCGGCGGGCGGTACCCCGTCGTACAGCGTGCCCACGTGCGGAATGCCCAGCAGGGTCGCGGCCACCGCCCCTGCCACGATGGCATCGGCGGTGTGACTGTGCAGCAGGCCGACCTTGCGCCGCCGCAGCTCGGCGGCGAGACGCAGGGTGAACAGACCGTATCCCCAGCGGGAGCGGTACCACGCCTCACCACCGAGCGCGACGTCCGCGATCGCCTCCGCGGCACACACCGCCTGCAGGCGTGGATTGGCGAAGTGCAGGACCAGCGCCGAATGGCCGCGGGCGCGCAGCCCGCCGGCGAGATTCACGAGCAGGCGTTCCTTGCCGCCGAATCCGCGCGTGTCAATGAAATGCGCAATGAGCGCCATCCCTGGCTCCCTGTATGCCCATAGGCACACTGCGGACGCACCATGCGGTCACCCGCGAGCGTCCGCGCATGCGGAGGGAAATCCCGAATCCCGAGGACACGGGATCCTCCGCGTCCACTTGCCACATCGTCAGAATTCAGCCCATCACCACCTGCCCCGCGTCCTGGCGATCACGACCACCCGCGGCCCTTTCTACCGGTCAACCGTCCCTGGCCGCGAAGGGGTCACCGAGGCTGAGCATGAGCGCGTCGGCAAGAAACTTCGCGGCCCAGTTGAGGTACTGATACTGACCATAGCCGCCATACACGGGGAACGAACCCTTCACACCGCCGGCCACCGTGGGCGCACCGTCGATGCGCTGCGTCGCGCAGACCGCCGCGGTCAGCCGGTCCGCTGCATCGCGCCACTCCGCATCGCCGTTCCATGCGGCGATGCGCTGCCACACGATGGCGGTCTGGGCCTCGCCGGTCAGGCAACGCCAGCGCACGGCCGGACGCCAGTCCTGTGTATAGCGTCCCGCCAGTACCCCATGGCGTTCGAAATGGCGGCGCAGGTGACCACTGCCTTCCAGGACGATCCGTAAGGCGCGCTCGTCGCCGATCTTGAGCCCCGCCTCGAACAAACCCTGCTGGGTATAGGCGATGGTGTGCAGCAGCGGACGCAACGGGTCGTCGAGACAGTTCTTGGCGATCCAGCCGTTGGCGTGGGCCAGCGCACCCACTGCCGTGATGTTGCGTTCCGCGCAGGCCGTTGCCTCGCTGTCGCCGGTCAACGCGGCGTATTCGAGCATGGCCCACGCGGTGCGCGCGTTGTAGGCGTAGGTATCGGTCGCCGCGCTGCAAAAGCGGCTCAGGTTGCGCCGCCACAGGCCGTCCTGATCCTGGTTGTCGCACAGCCAGGTCACCGCGCGGCGGGCACTGGCCAGGTAGCGTTCGTCCCCGGCGGCACGGAACGCAGCACACCAGCCGAACACCACCTGTCCGGTATTGAACACCGCGGGCGTGGGCGGGTGATCGATGGTGCCGCCCTGCACCGCGCCTTCGGGCATCTGCATCTCGCACTCCCAATCGGCCATGCGCAGCGCCCGGGCACGGAAATCGCCGTTCCCGCTCAGGCGGGCGTAGTGCAGGAAGGTGGGAATGATGTAGCCGGTGGTCTCGGGATAGGACGCGCCCCAGCCACGACGCAGATCGTACATGCGGGCGACGCCGCCATCGCCGCCCGCATCCTGGGCGCGGCACAGCCAGCCCATGGTGGCGTCCAGGTGGCGGCGTGCATCGTCGATCTGCGCCTGTTGCCCGATGAAATCCCGCAAGCTTTCGGCCAGTGCCATCATGGCTCACACCTCGATGGTGAGTGAACGCCGCAAGGTCGGTTCGATGCCGAACCCGGTCTTAAAACGATAGACGCCGTTTTCCTCGTGGCGCTCCTCGCGCGCTTCGACTGGAACGCCGCCGAAGTTCATGCTGCGGATGCCTGCACCCGGATAATGACGCGCCAGTTCGAAGAACAGCCGCACCGAGGCGCCGCGCTTGTAGCCCTCCTCCGAGCTGGCGCCGATCATGTAGAAGCTGGTGCCGTCGCGCTCCAGCATGTAAGCCATGGACAGGATGCCGCCGCTCTCGCTGAACAGCCCGTACAAGCGGGCGCTGCGATCCTGGCCAAGGTGGGTGGTGAGACGGCGGTAATAGCGGTAGTTTCGCCATAGCCACCGCCAGTTCAGGCGTTCACCGCGCCGTTTGCCCCAGGTCGCCCGCAATCGCATCATGGTCCAGGCCTGGTGGTGTTCGATGCGCCGGAGGACCATGGGCTCGCTTTCGGACTTGCGCAGCTTGCGACGGTGATTGGTGCTCGCGGCACGCAGGCGCTGCTCTTCGCTCAACGACAGGTCGTAGATGAACTCGAGGCGCTCGCTGGAACGACACGGTCGCGCGGTGGAGGCATAGGCCTCCACGCCGCCGTCGAGGGAGCCGATGCGAATATCCGTTACCCCCTGATAGAGCAGCCATTCGGTGAGGCGCTCCGGCAGATCGGCCGGCGCACGCTCGGCGGACGGAGGAAAGGAGAGCGCACGGAAACGCCCGCCCATGCCCAGGGGTGAGACCAATCCGCCGAGCACGCAGAGCCGTGCGCCGAAACGCTTCACCACCACACCGCGGCGTATCGCCCGGCCCCACTGTTCCGTGGCGAGCACCGCCGAGCGATGGAACACGTTTTGGCCCACCGCACTGACCGTCTCGTCCCAGCCCGGTGCATCGCGCTCGATGTCGTACCACTCGAACTGAAGTTGCTGCTGCATCGACGGTACCCCGTATTTACTTCAGGTCCGGGTTCGTAGCAGACGAACGGCGTCGCGCATGCGGCTGATCTGTTCCTCGTAGAACATCAGGAACGTGCCTGCATAGGCCACCACGCCCGCGATCACGCTGAGCCCGAGCCGGAGGCCCGGGCTGGCAGCGTGCGCATAATGCTGCACAGCCATCACGGCCACTGCCATGCACGCCACCGCCACCAGCGTGGAGCGCCCCGCCTCGAGCAGTTCGGTGAGGCGGATGCCCAGGTCCTTGCGCAGATAGCGCAGCAGCATCGCGTACAGCAACGGGTAGGCGGCGATCCACGCCACGGCCACGCCCGTGAGCCCGTACTGCACGCCGACCAGGAAGGCGGCGGGGAGCAACACCATCCCTGCCCCGCTGTACGCCAGACTCCAGCGTACGTGCCCGCGACTGTTGAGCAGCGGCGGCATGAGCATACCGCTCACCCGCACCGCGCCGACGACCACCAGGATCTGGGTGACCGGCACCACGGGCAGCCACTTGTCGGTAAGGAACACCGTCACCGCATCGCTTACCACCAGTGCCATACCGACCAGCAGCGGGTAGGTGATGAATAGGAGCTGACGGTGCAGTTCCATGAACAGCGCGCGGCATTGCTGCGGATCGTCCTTGGTGCGCGACAGGGACGAAAAGGCCACGTGATTGAAGATCGAGCCGATCTTGTCCAGTGGCATGGTCGCCAACATGAAGCCGATGGAGTAATAGCCGGTCATCCGTTCGCCGAGAAACTTGCCGATGATGAAGATGTCCGCCCGGTTCGACACCACGAAGGCCAGGTTTCCCGCCATGAGGTGCAGGCCGAAACGCACGATGCCCATGATCGGCGCAAGGCGGAATGTGGGCCGGGGCAGGCGCCCCAGGGTGGGAAGATAGCCGACCACGAGAACCATGGTTTGCACGACCGTGCCGATGACCAGGCTCCATACGCCCGCACCCATCACGGCCAGGGTCACCACCACGACGATGGATGCGGCCGCCGCGGACATCTCGCAGAGGGCGCGCAGACGGAAGTCCATCCGGCGCATGACCAGCGCCACGGGTACCGCCTTCACGCTGCCGATGATCAGGACGAGGCCGCCGACGCGCAGCACCGCCTCCAGGATGGGCATGGCATAGAAGTCCGCGACGACCGGCGCCGCCAAATACAACAGCAGGTACAGCGCCAAGCCCGATACCACCCCGAGCCAGAAGACGCCGTCCTCCTCCTCCTGCGACACCTCGGTCTTCTGCACCAGGCCTTGCGACAGGCCCATCTCCATCACCAGGTTGAGCATGACGATGAAGACGTTCGCCACGGCGACCACACCGTAGTCCGCAGGCTCGAGCAAGCGCGCCACCACAATGGTGCCGATCCACGACACGGACTGGACCACGGCCTTGCTGGCGCCCTGCCAGGCGAAGCCCGTGAGCACACGTCGGTAGAATCCGGAATCGTGCATGCATGCCAGTCCGAGGCGGCGCGCCTACGGTGCCTGGCGCGCGCGCTGCCCCTCTAGGATACTGCGTCGCTCTTGGAGGCACTTTCAGCGGCTCGCCCGAAGGGAGCCTCCCAAAAACGCGGCGTTGCACTGCTTGGCAAGGGCTCGCCATTGCCTGCGGAGTGCGCCTTGCCTTGGCGCTTTTGGGAGGCCCTGAAAGTACCTCCAAGAGCGACGCAGTACACTAGTTGGTGCTCGCCGCGATGCTGCCGGCCAGGACGGAACCCTCTTCGACCGCCTCCTCGCCGGAGGCAACCAAAGGAACCACCGACGCCACGGGCGTCACCTCCGGACTGCCCACCAGCACCGGGCGTCGGTGGAGATACGCGGTGGTCTGCCGCTTGCGGCGGATATCGGCAAAGACCTGGCGCGCCTGCTCCACCGGAATACCGAGTTCCTCCGCGAGAACTTCCGCCGAGGCACCGCTGTTGAGCATGGCGATGGCCACGTCCATCTGCCGGTAAGGCAGCGAGAAATAGAATTCGTCCTGGCCTTGACTGAGGCTGTAAGTATCCGTTGTGGGCTCTGCGTTGCAGATGCTTTCAGGCAAGTTCATGTGCCGTGCCAGCGCATAGACCTGCGTCTTGTACAAATGGGCGATGGGCTTGACGTCCGCCGAGCCGTCACCGTTCTTGACGAAGAAACCCTGGTCGTATTCGAGGCGATTGGGCGTGCCGACCACCGCATAGTTGAGCCGGTCTGCATGGAAATACTCAATGGTCTTACGGATGCGTTGCTTATAATTGGTGGCGGCCACGATTTGCAGGTATTCCTTTGCATCGAGGCGGCGTTCATCCATGTGCCCCTGCGGATCACACACCACCAGCGCAAAGTAGCTGAACCGGTGCGCACCACCGCCGCGGATGACGATCTTGCTTTTCCAGTCGTCACCGTAATGGGGAAAGACCTTGCGAATAGCGCTGTCGCGCCACCGGTAACAACCGATCGCATCAAGCGACGCGGCGATGTCCTGCACCTCGTAGTCGATACCGAGCATCTGCGCGAGCTCGGTCGCCCGCAGCTCGCTCTCCGCATTGGAATCACGCTCTGGCAACATCACGCCGAACACCCTGTCCGCGCCGACGGCGCGCACCGCCAGCGCCGCACAGACCGAGCTGTCTATGCCTCCCGACATGGCGATCACGAGGCCGCGCCGATGCAGGTCTTCGCGCAGAATGTTGCGGAGCTGGTGCGCGATGCGCTCGACCTCGGCTTCGCAATCGATGACAAGGAGCTCAGCCGCGTGCGTACTCTGTTCCTGTGGAGACATCCCGTTCTCCCTTCGTGTGGTCGTTGTCCCGAAGCAGATATCGCTGCACCTTTCCCGATGCGGTTCGCGGCAACACCTCCGCGAACGCGATCGCGCGAGGTACCTTGTAGGGCGGCAACCGCTCGCGACAATGCCGCTGCACGGCCTTTAGGCTGAGATTGCCGCCCGCACGCAGCACGATCACTGCCTTAACGACCTGCCCCAGCAGTTCATCCGGAATGCCGGTGCAGGCCACGTCGTCCACACCATCGAGTTGCGCAATCACTTCCTCCACTTCCTGCGGACTGATGCGGTGTGCGCCGCACTTGATCATCTCGCTACGACGCCCGTCGATGTAGATATAGCCATCGCGATCACGATGGGCAAGATCGCCTGTTTTTAACCAACCGTGCTCCAAGACCTGACGGGTCGCGTCCGGATCGTTCCAGTAACCGAGCATGATGTTCTCGCCGCGCGCCCAGATCTCGCCAGTTACATCGCGCGCGACTTCACGGCCATGCTCGTCGTGGATCTTAAGCTCCACGCCGGGAATGGCGATGCCCACGGAGCCTGGCTTGTCGTCGAGCCGTTCGGGCGGCAGATAGGCGAGCCTCGCGCTCGCCTCGGTCTGACCGTACATGACGAACAGCTTCGCCGCAGGAAAGGCCTGGCGCACGCGCTGAGCGAGATGCGTCGACATGGCCCCCCCGGCCTGGGTCAGATAACGCAGTGAGCGCAGATCATGTGCGGCCGGATCGGCGCGGGAGAGCAACACGGCGAAGGTCGACGGTACACCCGAAAACCCTGAGGCGCGCTCTGCCTCCATCGCCTGCAGCACACCGCGCGGGTAGACCATGCTGCGATCGAGCACCAGTCGGGCGCCGGCGATGAGGTGTGTATGCAGTACCGAGTTGCCGTAGGCGTAATGGAAAGGCAGCACGTTGACCAGACAGTCAGCGGGCGACAGCGGCAGATAGGCGAGAATGGATCGGGTGTTGATGTCCAGGTTGCGGTGACTGAGTGTGACACCCTTGGGGCGCCCGGTAGTCCCCGAGGTGTAGATGATGCAAGCGGGCGCCTCCGGTACCGGTTCGGTGAACGCGACGCGCGCGCCTCCGCTGCACAGCGCTTCCGCGTCGAGCACCTGCACATCGGGCGCGGCAATGCGCAGTGCGTCGAGCTCGGGGTGTCCCGCCGCGACGATCAGCGCGCTGGCGGCACAGTGGTTCAGGTGGCCGGCGATCTCCGTGGCACGGGCGGCCGGGTTCAGCGGCACCACCACTCCGCCCACCGCATGCACGGCGTAATAGCACGCGGCGTAACAGGGGGAGTTTTCCAGCAGCAGACCGATGCGCGCACCGCGCGGCATCCTGAGGGCGCGCAGTTGCGTGCTGGCGCTGCCGATGGCCGACCACAAGTCTCCGTAGGTCAGGCGTTCTGCACCGTGCACCAGGGCTTCGGCGCTCGGCTGCTGCGCGACCCGACGGGCGAGCCTTGCCAGCAACGACACGTCAGGCGCCCGCCCGGGCGCTGCGCGTGGTGCTCTTCCTGGCCAGGAAAGCCACGATGTTGTTCACCGAATCCAGATTGTCCGGCACCATCTCATCGTCATCGATGCGGATCGCGAACTGTTCCTCCAGGAAGGCGATCAACTCCATCATGCCCGTGGAATCCACGATGCCTTTTTGCAGCAACGAGTCGTCGTTGCCCAGTGCCGCATCGTCGTCCGTGAACAGATAGTTGTTCAACAGGAATTGTCTTACGCGTGGTTCAACCGACATGGCGTGGTCCCTTGGCTCATGGATGAGTCGACGCGGTATTGCAGCCGCACCGGATTGGCGATGAAACGGTGATGCCAGATCTGGGTGGTGAGAATGCCGATGAAAGCCATGTTGTCGCGCTGCCCGACCGCCCTGCCCGACAGGGCCTTGCGTACCAGATGACCAACCTTCACCGCATCGAAGTAACCATAGTCCCGTAGGGTTGCGGGCGACATGAGGTCGAGGCAGTCCGGCCGGGCGGCGACGAAGGCGGCGATGTCCGGGGCGCGATAGGGCTGCTTGGGGCGCGTGAGGACCGCCGCAGGCAGACGCCCTGCCATGGCGCGTTTGAGCAGGTATTTTTCGCGCAGCACGCGCAGTTTCAGGCGCGGCGGCAGCGCCGCGGCGAATTCGATGACGCGGTGGTCCAGATACGGGAAACGCCCTTCCACCCCGTTCGCCATGAGCATGCGGTCGCCCTGCGAGGAAAGCAGGTATCCCGGCAGCAGCAGCTTCGATTCGAGGTACTGGGCGCGATTGAGCGGATGCCAGCGCGTGAACCCTGTGGGCAGGCTGGCGGCGAGCCGAACGTCCATGGGCGGCAGCGCCGCGAGCGCAGACTGCACGTCGGCGGCGAAGAACTGTTTGCACAGCGCGGTGGTGTGCCAGCGCGGCAGGTGGGAAAATGCGAAGGCCTCCACGTCGCCGAGACCTTGTCCGAAGAACGATCGGACGTAGCCTTGGCCCCGCCTAGTGATGTCCAGATAGGGATAGAGGCGGCGCAGCAGCAGCGGACGCCACGCGGAATCCGGCCGCGCCGCCCAGAAGCGCCGCACCTTGGCCTCCTTGAAGATGTCGTAGCCGCCGAACACCTCGTCGGAGCCTTCACCGGTGAGCACCACCCGGAAGCCGTTGGCGCGAGCGAATCCCGACAGCAGGCGCATGGGTACGGGCGCCGTGCGCAGTACCGGTATCTCGGTGTGCCAGATGGTATCGGCCAGGGCGTCGGCAATGGTGCCGCCCTCGCAATCCATGCGCGCGTGTTGCGTACCGAGATCGTCGACCACGGCCTGTTGATAGGGCGTCTCATCCAGCCCGGCGCTCGCAAACCCGATGGAAAACGTGCACAGCTTGACGTCGGTATGCTGATTGATGAGCGAGGCGATCACCGAGGAGTCGAGGCCGCCAGATAAATAGGCGCCGACCGGCACATCCGCGCGCAGGCGGATGTGCACGGCGTCATCGAGCAGGCTGCGCAACTGGTCTGCCAGGGCCGCTTCCGGGGCAGCGGTGTAGTTGCCCGACGCGGGGTAATCGAAATCCCAGTATTTGCCGGTGCGCACTCCGCGGGCATCGGCCTCGAGCCATTCACCGGGTGGGAGTTCGTGAATGCCCTCGAAGGCCGTGTCGGGGGCGAGCGGCGCCCACCAAGTGAAGATCTGATCGATGGCCGCGAGGTGCGGCCGCGCCGGCACGCCGGCCGCGAGCAGCGCCTTGATCTCGGAGCCGAACACCAGCTCGGCCGGGTTCGCGTAATAGAACAGCGGCGCGATGCCCACGCGATCGCGCACCAGCAGCAGGCGTCGCGCCCCGGCATCCCACAGGGCGATGGCGAACTGGCCGTTCAGCCGCTGCACGAAGTCACGCCCGTAGTCCTCGTAAAGGTGCACGAGCACTTCAGTATCCGACTGCGTGTAGAACGTGTGGCCGCGCGCCTCCAGTTCGGCGCGCAGTTCCAGGTAATTGAAAATTTCGCCGTTGAAAACGACCCACACGGTGTGCGCTTCGTTGTGGATGGGTTGTGCACCACCCGCGAGATCGATGACGGCGAGGCGCGCATGGCCGAGCCCGATCGGGCCTTGCACATGGAATCCCGTATCGTCCGGGCCGCGATGGCGCACGCTGGCCACCATGTCTATGAGCCGCGGCGCGGCGACCGGCGCGCCAAGCAGGTTGAGCACTCCGGTGATGGCGCACATGTTAGGGAAGACTCTTGACGATGTGTGGGCCGAGCAGGTTGGCGAACGGCAGCGGCAGGCGCTTCCAAAACGCGACCGCCAACCCGTAGCGTGGATTGGCGGGGTTCAATGCGGGCACGGATTGCCCGGGCGCAAGCCAATAATGCCAATAGAGCTGCCGCTCCTCGGCGCCCCACTGTTTCTTGAAACGCCAGGTGCCGCTGCCCACGCTGGATCGTCCGAAGTCGAACTCCGTGCAGCCCGCTTCCACCGCCCGCTCCAAAAGCGACCAGTACAACAGCATGTTGGTGCCGAGCGCATTGCTCGCGCGCAACGAGGACGCCCACGGCACTTCCATGCGCAGGCGGTCGCGCAGCAACAGCGCCGCAGCAACGGGGCGGCCGCCCAGCCTCACCACCGAGATGGACGCTGCCTCGCCCATCATGTCCATGACCTGGGCGAAAAACCGGCGCGGGTAGACCGGTGTTCCGAGATCGCGCATATTGCGCGCGAACACCGCATAGAACTCCGTCAGCAACTCTCTGCCCCCGTGCAGTACATCCGCGCCCTCGCGCATGGGCCGGCGCACCTGGGCGCGGCACTTCCCACCGATGGCCGACCACAGCGCCCGCCCCGTTTCCGGCAACGCCAGGACCATCGCGACCTTGTCGGTGCGCAGTGCCCACTCGGGGCCGCGCGGAAAGGTATCGCGGAATTCCACATGGCTGCATCCCTTCAGCCCTGCGAGTTCCGCCGCTGCACACATGAGGGTCTCTTCCACCCGCGGGTCGTCCGCCAACGCGCCGCCGTAATTTACATACGGCATGGATACCATGTAGTTGCCGAACAGGCGGCTCTTGAGGCGCACCAGCGGCAGAATGCCGGTCAGTTCACCGGTCTCCTTGCGCGCCATCAGGCAGAAGGCCTCGTGGCCGAACAACACCGCCGCCAGCCGCCGCCAGCCATTCAGGTGATAGATGGAGCCCCGGGCATGGCCCTGCACGAAACCGTCAAGTTCCTCGGCGGCCTGATCGGCCGATGCCACATCGATCCGCGGGACCAACGCCAGTTGCGCCGCCAGCGTGCTCATCGGTCACTCTCCTCTGCTGCGTGGCTGCAGGCCCTTCGTCGCAACAGCGTGATCGCCGCTCCGAGGCCGACGCCGATCTCGTTGGAAAGGTAGTTCACGAAACTCCCCGTGCTACCCAGCAACGGCAAGGCGATCTCCACCGCGATACCGGCCAGCGACACCAGCACGACGGCCGCCGCCAACCCCTCGGGCTCGTCGCGCAGGAGTGCGGCGGCCCCCGTCATGAGCAAGGCATACACCGGCACGTGCACCAAGAACGGCGTCAGCTCGCCTGCGCCACCCGGGGCAACGACGCCCGCCAGAACGGCTCCCGTGACGGTCGCGGTTGCCGCGCCGCTCACGCGATCAGCCATGGCCGCGCTTCCGTGCCGGGACAGGTGCAGGCAGCATCCCCAGGGCGTCGAGCACGTCCCGCGCCGGTGCGAAGCGGAAATCCTCCAACAGCCTTCGCAGCCGCGCCTCACAGCGGTGCAGGTTGAGGTAATGCCTGAAGCGGCTCACCGCACCGGTCGGGATGCGCGGCTGGTCGGGGTCGATCTCCCACGGGTGCAGATAGAACATGCATGGCCGCTCGCGACCGGCCTTGCGGAGCAGATGATGGGTGAGGCGATAGGGATAGAGACGGAAATATCCGCCGCCCACCGGAAAGCGCAGCCCCAGGTGATCCACGGCCGTGGGCGGAAATTCCACCAGGGCGCTTGCCGCGGGCATGTCGAGCCGGTGCGGCACCAGCGGCGCCGTCGGGATGCCGTAACGGTCGTGGCGTACCGGGAAAATGCTGGAGTCGTAGACAAACCCCGCCTCATGCAGCACATCGAGCGCCCAGCGCGTGTCCTGGACGATGGAATAGCTGGCGGCGCGGTAGCCGAGCACCGGGGACTGGATCTGATCTTCGAGGATGGCCTTGGCGCGCCGTGTCTCTGCGCCGAATTGCGCCGCGCTCTGACGGTAGATCAGCTCGTGGCTGTAGCCATGACAGGCGACCTCGTGTCCGGCGGCGGCGATCTCGCGCACCAGTCCCGGATTGCGTTCGGCCACCCAGCCGAGCACGAAGAATGTGGCCCGTACTCCGGCCTGTTCGAACAGCCCGAGCACGCGGAAGGTGTTGCGCGCCACGCGCGGCTCGAAGCGCTGCCAATCATCGGGACGCACGCGCTTGGCAAAGGCGGAGACCTGGTAATAGTCCTCCACGTCAACGCTCATGGCATGCGGTACGGCGGGAACGTCCATATTCCCTCCTCGCCCACAACGTCGTCTGGCTGCCTTTTCGACAGCAGGAACTCCGTAGCCGCCGGCGTCCCCGCACCTGCTCAGGCGCGCGGATTCAGCGAACCGGCGATGCGATCGAGCCGCTCTTCAAGCCGCGCAATTTCCTCGCTCAGGAGCCGGAACACATCGGACCCCGCAGCCGCCGGAGGTGTAATCACACCGGCCGCGCCGGCTGCCGCCGCTTCGGGCGGGCCGCGATGGCGTTCCATGCGCTCCTCGTACGTCGTCCATTGCAGCTCCTGCACCGCGATGCGCACCACCGCACCGTCCACCTGATGGATACCGTCCGCATAGGCGCAAATCAGCGCGGTATCGCACAGGCTGTTGAGCAAACGCGGCGTCCCGCCCGTGTACTGGTACAAGGCCGCGAAGGCGTCAGCTGCGAAGATATCGTTGCGCGTGCTACCCGCGACGTTCAGTCGATGCTCCACATAGGCCTTGGTCTCGGTGGGATCGAAGGGCTGGATATGGAACCGCAACCGCACACGCTGCACCAGTTGTTCCATGCCCGGCGCATCGAGCAGGGTGTTCAGCTCGGGCTGCCCGACCAGGATCACGTTGAGGATTTTTTCCTGGTAGGTCTCCAGGCCAGAGAGCAGGCGTATCTCCTCGAGCACCCGCCGGCTCAGGTTCTGCGCCTCGTCGACCACCAGCACGATACGCTTGCCCGCGGCATACTGGTCGAGAAAATACTCATTCAACTTGCCGAGCATCTGGACCTTGGACAGGCCGAACGGATCGAGACCGAGATCCACCAGGAATGCCTGAAGGAATTCGTTTTCGTCCAGCTGCGTATGGTAGATGCGCGCCACCACGACTCGATCATCGAGTGCGCTCAGCAGCTTCTGGATCAGGGTCGTCTTCCCGGAACCGATTTCTCCGGTGATGACCACGAAGCTGTCACGGTTCCACACCGTGTACTCCATGTAGGCCATGGCGCGCGCGTGGGCCGTTCCGAGGTAGAGATACCGCGAGTCGGGCGTCATCCGGAATGGGTGGTCCTGCAGTCCGAAATGCTCCAGATACATGGCATCACTCCCGGAACGCCGAGCGCTCGTAGGTGAGACTGAGGAACGCGGTGTTCTCCTGATAATCGTTCAGGTTCGGCATGCTGTCACTGCCGGTGGTATCACGCTCGCCGCGGCCAATTTCAAGACTCGCCCGCAGACGGGAATTGATCCGGTAGTGAAGCCCGAAACCCACCCGGGTGTCCTCGACGGTAACGTCGAGCTGCTCGTAGTCGGCGCGTCGATAGAATCCCGACAAAGTCGCACGCAGGGTGGGACTGAACTGATAGCCGAGCCGCAGGTGGCCCTCCTCGTAGCTGCGATCGCGCCCCAGATCCTCGTAATCCTCCTGGCGTGCCGCAACGACCGCGCGCCAATCGAACAGCACCCCGGTCCAGTGATAGGCGAGCTCGGCATGCTCGTTGTAGTACACGGCGCCGAGGGCCTGCTGATCGACCTGCGCAATACCGCCGCGGCTTACCATGCCGAGCATGTCATAGCCCGGGTCCGTGTATTCCGCCATGGCGCGCGCCTCCAACGTGGAATAGGAATTCAGGGGCAGTAGCCAGGCGACGCGTGCCAGGAATCCGTTCAGGTCGTCGCTCTGGTCCCGGCGCACCGTCGTGCCACCCACGTCGACGGTCAGCTCGGAACGCGACAGGGTATGCTCCACGCGGAGGAAGCCATCGCCGCGCGTGTAGTCTTCGTAGCGGGACGAGCGGTAGGCGGTGTTCAATAATTCCGCATTGGCGGACAGGCGCGTCCTCGGGCGCCAGTCATGTTCGAGCCGTGCATACGCAAGCAGCCGGCGACTGTCCACGTCGGTTTCTTCGAACCAGAAATGGCCATAGCGCCCACCCGCCACCGCATCGGTGCGCGGCGACATGCGCCAACGCCCCTCCGGGCCGGTAAAAAACAGATTCACATCCTCGCGGTTGGTCGGCGTGGGTGCCGCCAAGACATCGGTGGTCGCCTGACGGTAGTAGTCCTCGACATGCCAGAAATAGCGCTCCGGCGCGATGGTCCAGACCGCGTCGGCATCCAGGGACAGCAGGAACTCGTCTTCATACAGGCTGGTGTTGTAATCGCGGTATTCCAGCATGCCCGCAATGCGCGCATCCATGTTGGCGGTCCGATCACGCACCTGTACTGTCGCCGTTCCCAGGCCGACCCAGGCTTCCTCGCCGTTCTCCGCCACCAGCGCGATGTTGTCGCTGTATTCGGCCCCCAGCCCGAAGGAACTGGCCGTCTCCCAGGCAAGCACCGACGGCGCGCAACCGGCGACGACAAGGGCGGCGGTGGCGGCGCAGCGCCGCGGCCAGGGCGGTGCCACGGCCTATATCCAGCGGCCGAGCACGGCACTGCTGGGCTCGTCATTGATAATCGTGCCAAGCAGCCGCTGTTCGCCAATGGCATTCACCGCGGCCTCGATCTGCGTATCGGTGCTTCCTGCATAGGGCACGACCAGGATCGCGATGTCGCACAGCTCCGCGAGCATGCGCACATCCGCAGATACACCCACCGCAGGGGCATCCACCACCACGAAGCGTTCCCGGTAACGCTGCTTCAGTTCACGGAACAGGCGCTGCATCTTGAGCAGCGCGAAATACTCTGATCCCGGGTCCTTGTTGCGGCCGATGGGAATGACGCGAAATCGCGGAATCCCCGTGGGGTGGATGATCTCCGACACCGCGACGTCCTGATCACGCAGAAAATCGGTGAGGCCGAGCGGCTCCTCAGTCAACACCAGATCGTCGTGCCCAGGCTCTTGGAGATTGCAGTCCACCAGCAGAGCCGTGCGATTCTCGTCAAAGGCGATCGCCGCGGCCAGGTTTCTCGCCACGAAACTCCCGCCGCCATTTTCCGCTGTGGACGTCACCAGAACCACGGCATTGGATGCCCCGGCGCGTTGCAACACCGAGGTGCGCAGATCACGGAATGTGTCGCGGATGCGCGTTTCCCGCATGGACGCAAAGATCACCCTGCGCACGGCGAGGTCCGTTTCACTGCGCCTTAACGGTTCGGCCATGCGCGCAATCTGATCGGCGGCGGTGGTGTCCGCCGACCGCTCCGCGGCGCTCGGCTCCGTCCCGGATGCAACCTGCAGTTCCTTGGCCTTTTTCAGTGCCTCTTCGATCTTGCTCATATCAGAGGGCTCCGGTGATGCTCATCACACTGATGGCGCCGATGAGTACCAGACTGGCAATGGTGGCGATACCGAGCGTGGCGATGCCGCGCGCCTCCAGCGCGCTTTCGCGCGGGGTGTGCAGATGCTGGATAACCCCCAGGGTGACAAGACCGAGACGCTCGCTGATCACGGACGGGTGGCGAATGCGCGGGTCCGCTTGCTGGATGCCGAACAACACGGCGAAGGGCAGGGCGATGCCCAGCAGAATGCCGCCCGATGCGAAATACGACAGCGGCGGCGCCTTGGCCTGGTGGGGCAGAAACGCCGGCTCCTCCACGCGCATGGTCACGCCTTCCTGGGTACGGTCCAGGTTCATGGATACCCGTGCCGCCTCACGACGCCGCAGCAGATCCTGATAGATCTGCGTGGTGACGTCGTAGTCTCGCGTGCGTTCCGCCAGCTCCGCCGCAGCCTCCTGAATGCGCCGGTTGCGATCCTCCTCATTGGCAAGCTGGCGCTGGTTTTCCTGAATCCTGGAACGGACGGTCTGAACCGCGGTGTTGGCCTCGTACAGTCCGCCGCGCAGCTCCTGGTACAGTGGGTTCGACATCAGGATGCCGCTCTGTGCAGGCTCCTGATCGCCCTTTTCGACCCGCGCCGCCACCTGTTCCAGCTCGGTGATCTGGTCCTTGAGACGTACCACATCGGGGTAATTTTCGTGATAGGTAAGAAGCAGCGTATCCAGCTGCGCACGCAGTTCGGCGATACGTCCACGGTACTGCTCTGCACGCGACATTACGTTGGCCGACTGCGCCTCGCCTGACAACTGATCTTCCAGCGCTTCCCGGCGGATCTCCGCCTCGCGCAACTCCTGGTCCAGTTGCGCGAGCCGATCTTTCAACGCCGTCAACCGGTGCGCAGAGTCCACGTCAGCGCCGGGCCGCGCGTCCGCATTAGCATTGCGAAATTCCTTCAGGTTCTCGTCGAGCGCCTTGAGTTTCCCCTGATATTCCTTCACCTGTTGATCGATAAACGAGTATGCGGTCTCGCTCTCATGGGATTTGGCGGCCAACGACTCGGAAATGAACAGCTCCGCCATCTTTTGGGCGACGAACTGGGTGCGGTCGGGGTCCGTATCGGTGTACTCGATACGCACCAGATTTTCCCCGACGTTTGCCACTACGGTACGCTCCTTGATGCTTTCCACGATGGCGTCGAGCGCGGTGGGGTCCACCGCCGACTCGTCCTCGATGAAGCCTGCGCTGTGCACGATTTGGTTAAGCAGCTTGCGCCCATAGATCACTTCACTGGCGATGGCGGCCCGGTCGGCCAGCGGTGACTGTACAGCCGCGCCTTCCATGAGCGGCCCGATGACACTTCGATCATCCACGTACACGGTGCTGTAGGAGGTGTAGGTGCGCGGCCAGGTGGCGCCGATCAGCGTGGTGACAATGGAGATCGCAATGAACGCCCCGATCATCATATAGCGCCGGCTGTAGGCCTCCAGCATGAGAAGGCGCAGGCTCTCTGAGAGATTGGTCGGCATAGTGCCTCCGTTAGAAGAGACGCTCTGGAATGGCTATGACGTCTCCCGGCTGGAGATCCACATTGGTGGTCAAGTCCCCCTGGGTGAGAATGCGCCCGAGATGAACGTGCAGGATCTCCGTCTCGCCGCTCGCCTTGCGGCGAAACACCTTGGCGCGATCGGGCGCTGCGTACACATTGATGCCGCCGGCCTCGAGCACCGCATCCAGTGCCGTCATGCCCTGGCGGTATGGCATGGACAGGGGCGCCTCGACCGCACCGGTGACCCGGATGCGCGATAGGAATTCATGGGAACGCAACTCGGTGAGTATGACCGTCACATCCGGATTGCGGATATAGGCGGAGAGCCGCTCGCGGATATCCTTGGCGACCTCCTGCGGGGTCCGTCCACCGGCCTGAACGTCGCCGACCAGCGGGATGGTGATCTTGCCGTCCGGACGCACCGGCATGGTGACTGACAACTCTTCATCGCGCCACACGTTGACGGCGACCAGATCGTCCACGCCAATGCGATACTCCTGGGCATTGACGGGCGGCGTCTTCGTATCCACTTCGCCGCTGCTCCGACTACCATCGGCGGCGCACCCGGAGAGCACCATGACAACCGAAAGGACGGCGACGATCATCCGTGCTTCCATTGCAATCGCTCCCTGTTATGGCGGCGCGCGAAAACACCGAATAATGCTGTTCGAACTCTAGTTCGGCCCCCCCCTCTGTCAAGCGTCGGGAACGACCCGCGTCTATCGTGAGCCCTTGCCAAACAGCACCACTTCCACGGTCTGAAGCAGGATCACCATATCCAGCAAAACGCTGCGGTTTTTCAGGTAATAAAGGTCGTATTGCAGCTTCTCGATCATATCCTCGCGAGAGGCGCCATAAGGGTAGAGAAGCTGCGCCCAGCCGGTGATTCCCGGCTTGATGCGGTGCCGTTCGCGGTAGAACGGAATATCCTTCTCCAAATCCGTCACGAACTCGGGCCGCTCCGGGCGCGGGCCGACCAGACTCATGTCGCCACGAATAACGTTGAACACCTGCGGCATCTCGTCGACGCGCATCTTGCGTATGACGCGCCCAACACGGGTTATACGACTATCCATGACGCTGGCGAAACGTGGTCGCCCGTCCGCCTCAGCATCGGTGCGCATGCTGCGAAATTTCAACACGTCGAATACGGCGCCCCCCTGGCCGACACGTGGTTGCCGGTAAAGTACCGGCGCACGCCATCCCTCCTCCATTTTTATTGCCAGCACGGTCGCAATCATCAATGGCCAGCCGAGCAACAGCAGGACTACCGATGCCGACAAATCGAGGGCGCGTTTCGCCGTTGCCCCGAGGCGACCCTGCTCATTGGCGTTGAACAACATCCAACCGGGCCGCAGCAGATCGATCCGGACCTTTCCCGCTTCGCGCTCAATGAAATCGATCATCTCGATGACGCCGACGCCGCTATGCCGGCAATCCATCAGCGCCGCGATCGGTAGGCGGCTACGCCGCTCCGCCATGGAAACGACGATCTCGTCGGCGCCTGCATCCAGTACCAACTCGCTGAGCGGCTTATCCCATTGCAAATGCGGCTCGTGCACCGCTTCGCGTTCTGTTCCGATATAGCCGACGATCTCGAAGCCGCGGCGGTCTGCCTTGCGGCGCAGGGACTGCAGGGCATCCACGCCGTTGCCGCCGCCAAGCACCAGCACGCGGCGTTTGAACAGCCCCGCATCGGCACAGGCAAAGAACAATGCATGCAGCAGCGCGACAGTTACAAAAGCCGCAAGACCCGAGGTGATTACCGCCTCGATGCTGGGCGGTTGTTGTGGCAGCAGCATGTACAACACGCCGATCGCCGGTAGGGCCACCAGAAACGCGATGCCGGTGCGTGCCACGATACCGGTGAAGTTCGTGCGAAGATTCAGTTGATACAAACCAAGTGCAGACATGAGGATCATGAGCCCCACACCTGCAAACGCTGAGATCGACAGCGGCATTCCGCCGTCATCACCGCCGAAGGCATCGTAGACCAATCCTGCGTACACGGCGCCAGCCACGGCGCTTGCCTCGACCAATGACAACAACACCAGGGGAAGACTCACGCGATGGCCAAGCACGCGGAGTGTTCTCATGTGCATTCCCTTGCCATGTCTCGTCCGCTTTTCGCAAGCATAGAAGCTTCCCGCGCCTGACGGGCTCTCTCGCCACAATCCACGTTCTGTGCAGTGTGTACTCCATGCTTCCGTGAAGCCTGGCGTGGGGGTCACGCCTCTATACTTTCCGCACCCGCATGAGGCGGGCTTTCCTCTTTCGAACTCGACAAGGACAGTCCTATGCCAGATGTCGACGCGTCGCGAATCGGTGTCATCGGCCTTGGCTACGTTGGCCTGCCACTGGCCGTAGCATTCGGGCGTCAGTTTCCCACGGTCGGCTTCGACATCCGCGAATCGCGCATCGCCGAGCTACGCAGTGGCTTCGACAGCACGCTGGAAACGAGCGCAGAGCAGCTCGCCGGCGCTCACCTGTTGAGCTATTCCCATTGCGTCGACGACCTTGCTTCCTGCAACGTCTTCATCGTCGGTGTTCCGACGCCGGTGAACCGGCATAAGTGGCCCGATCTCCGGCCGCTGGAGTCGGCAAGCCGCACGGTTGGCAAGGTATTGAAAGCCGGTGACATCGTCATTTACGAGTCGACGGTATTTCCCGGTGCCACCGAGGAGGTCTGCGTCCCCATTCTTTCCGCCGTCTCCGGTCTCACGTTCAATCAGGACTTCTTCGTCGGCTACAGCCCCGAGCGCATCAATCCCGGCGACAAGGAACACACCCTCACCACTATTCGCAAGATCACCTCCGGCTCCACACCGGAAATCGCGGAGTACGTCGATGCCCTCTACCAGTGCATCGTCGAGGCCGGGACCTTCAAGGCGCAGAGCATTCGCGTCGCCGAGGCCGCCAAGGTTATCGAGAACACGCAGCGGGACGTGAACATCGCCCTGATGAACGAGCTGTCTCACATCTTCTCGCGGCTGGGCATCGACACCCAAGAGGTGTTGAACGCCGCCGGCAGCAAATGGAACTTTCTGCCCTTCCGACCCGGCCTGGTGGGTGGTCACTGCATCGGCGTAGACCCCTACTACCTCACACACAAGGCGCTTGAGACCGGCTACCAGCCGACCCTGATCCCCGCCAGCCGCCTCATCAACGAGGGCATGGGCAACCATGTGGCCGAGCGCATGATTCGGCTCATGGCCTCCAAGGGCATCGGCAGCGTGGGGGCGCGCGTGCTGTTGCTCGGCCTCACGTTCAAGGAGAACTGCCCGGACCTGCGCAACACGCGCTGTATCGACATCGTGCAGGTGCTGCGCACCTATGGTGTACAGGTGGAGGTATTCGACCCGTGGGTCGCCACCGAAGATGCCGAGCGGGAGTGCGGCATTTCCACCATTCCATCCCTGGCGCAAGGCGACTACGACGGCGTCATCGTTGCCGTGGCGCATCGGCAATTTACCGAATTGGGCAGTGAGGGTGTCGTGCGTCTATGCAAGCCAAATCACGTGATCTTCGACGTGAAAGGCCTCTTTCCCGCCGATGTCACACACGGCCGGCTTTGACAGGGAGGTGTCGCATGTGCGGAATCATCGGCGGCGTCAGTCCAAGCGATATCACATCCACGCTCATCGATGGGTTGCACCGACTGGAATACCGGGGCTATGACTCCGCCGGGATTGCTGTCGTGGACCTGCACGGTCGGCTCGCTCGGCGCCGGGCGGTCGGCAAGGTGGCCGCATTGGCGGGGATGCTCAGCGACGATCCGCTGCACGGTCGCGTGGGCATCGCACATACGCGCTGGGCCACCCACGGCAGGCCTCACACCGATAATGCGCATCCGCACATGAGCCGCGATTCGGTGGCCGTGGTGCACAACGGCATCGTGGAAAATTATGCCGCGCTGCGTGATGAGCTGACGGCGGAAGGCTACTGCTTCATCAGCGAGACCGATACGGAGGTCATTGCCCATCTGGTGGAACGCCAATTGCGGCGCGCCAACAACTTGCGTGAAGCCGTCGGCGCGGCGGTGCAACGTCTCGAAGGCGCATTCACCTTCGCGGCGGTTGCAGTGTCGGAGCCGGACCGGCTGGTGGCGGCGCGGCAGGGCAGCCCTCTGGTCGTCGGTATTGGCGACGCCGGGTGTTTCGTTGCTTCCGACACCTACGCGCTGCTACCGGTCGCGCGCCGTTTCATTTACCTCGAGGAAGGCGACGTCGTGGAGCTCACGGGCAACAGCTTTCGCATCCACGATGCCGGCGGACGGCTCGTGGAGCGTGCAGCAAGCGAGGTCCAGTCGAGCCTGTCGGTGAGTGACAAGGAAGGCTTCCGCCACTACATGCTCAAGGAGATCCACGAGCAGCCCGATGTGGTGGCGCGCACGCTCGACACCTGGCTGGAAGGTGGGCACTTGAATCCCGACAGGCTGGCGCCCCACGCGCGTGCACTGTTCGCCCAGGTACGCGGGGCGCACATCATCGCCTGCGGCACGAGTTATCACGCCGGCCTGGTGGCACGCTACTGGCTCGAGTCCCTGGGCATTCCCTGTCATGTAGAGGTGGCGAGCGAATACCGCTACCGCAAGCAGGTGATCATGCCAGGTACGCTGCTTGTCACCATTTCCCAGTCGGGCGAGACCGCCGATACCCTCGCCCCCTTGCGTGAAGCCGCCGGAAAAGGCTACCTGGCCAGTGTCACCGTATGTAACGTGCCGAACAGTTCATTGGTGCGTGAATCGGATATTGCCATGCTCACGCGTGCTGGCCCGGAGATCGGTGTTGCTTCGACCAAGGCATTCACAGCCCAGCTCGTAGCGCTTGCCATACTTGCCCTGGCGCTCGCCCGTCGTGACGGAGATATCCATCCCGCCGAGTCTGCATGGCTGCATGCGCTCCGCGATCTGCCAGAGTCACTTCGGACCTTGCTGCGGTCCGATCTCGGGCTTGATGCACTTTCCTCCACCCTGTCACGCGGCAACCACGCACTCTTCCTGGGCCGCGGAATTCAGTATCCGGTGGCCATGGAAGGTGCGCTGAAGCTGAAGGAAATCTCCTATATTCACGCCGAGGCCTATCCTGCCGGCGAGCTCAAACATGGGCCACTGGCCCTGGTGGATGACGCAATGCCGGTCATCTTCACCCTGCCGCAGGATCACTTACTGGCGAAGACGTGTTCGAATCTCAAGGAAGTGCAGGCGCGCGGCGGACGCACCATGGTATTTGCCGATGATCGCGCCGCCGCGAGCCTGCAAGGCAATGGTGACGTAGTGCGTCTCGGTGTGGTGCCGGAGCCGGTGGCGCCCATTGTCTTCACGCTGCCTTTACAGCTGCTGGCCTATCACACGGCGGTCGTAAAAGGTGCGGATGTGGATCAGCCGCGCAATCTCGCGAAGTCCGTCACAGTCGAGTAAACCGTGAGCTGCCCTTACAGGGCATCAAGCGGACACAGAGTGGCCGTGAGTAGGGATAAGCAGGCGAACACACCCAGCTAATCCGGCTGCGCCGCGGCCTCTAATGAAAAAGACTGAGTTTCGATAAGAATCCACGAGCAATATTCAATGGATCATTTATGGCTACGCGCCGGGCGCTTATTCACTAGCGCACGCACATAACGCGTTTTTCTGAGGACGTATTCCTTCTGGTTAGGAACTCGCAGTATTGACGTCTGTCCAACTTTGCAAAGCAGAACATTTCTTCCTATAACTCAAGCCAACCTAGCGTCAACAGAGCGACACTAACGCCATGAGACTGAGCAGACGCAATCCGCGGAATCGCAACATCACCCGTATGGATCACGAGAAAGTGCGTGGCTACTGGGTGCGGGTCGTCAAAGATGGCAAGCTCTATCAGAAGCTTTTCTCGGACGGCCAATACGGCGGCAAGCGACGCGCCATGGAGGCGGCGCGCGACTACCGTGACGAAATCCGTCAGCGGCTGTTCGGAGATAGTGCCGAATCACCGCGCCGTGTATTCACTTCCTGCAAGCGCAATACGTCGGGCATGGTCGGCGTCCACTATGTGGAGAAACAACGCGGAGATTCCGTGACACGTGCCTATGTGGCGTCGTGGTGCCCCACCAAAGGCGGCCCGCAAAAGCATAAGTACTTCTCGGTAAATCGCCTTGGGAAACGTGAGGCCTTCCGGCAGGCCTGCGCGTGGCGCAAGGCGCGGGTCACCGAAATCCTGCACAGCCGCGCGGGCGCTTCCAGCGCGATGTTGCAGTGAATCGGTGGACGACAGGCCGGAGCGCGCGCGGACCTGCCGCTTGCGCGATGTTTCAGAGGGGCGGCGAGATAACGATGTTCTCCGGCGGCTCGCCCGAAAACTGCACCCGCTCGGCCATTGCCTGATTCATGTAGACCGTGCCCGCCTCGTCGACGAGCATCGCATAGCGGATACCAAGGCGTTGCGCCAGGCGGTGCCAGTCCTGTGGACCTGCGATGACCAGCACCGTGGCCGCTACGTCGGCGAGCGTGCCGTCGGTGCCGATCACCGTAGCCGAGGTGATGCCCTCCACAGGCCAGCCGGTGCGCGGATCGAGGATGTGCGTATAGCGGACGCCCTGATGTTCACGGAAACGTTCGTAATTTCCCGAGGTGTGCACGCTTTCGCCGCTGTGGACTTCCAGCGACGCCAGCACACCGTTGCCCTGAGGGTGACGAATGCCCACCCGCCAGGGCCGCTCGCCGCGGCTACCGATGACACTCAGCCCACCCCCCGCATTCACGATGGCGTTCTCGATACCCATGGTGCGCAGCCTGGCAAGCGCCAGCTCGACCGCATAGCCCTTGGCAATGCCGCCGAAATCCAGCTGTACGTCGGGGTTTCTCGAGATCAGCACGCCGTCGCGCACCTGCACGTCGCCCATGCCCGGCGCCCGCGCCAGCCGCTCTGCCACGGCCTCCCGTGAGGGCGGTGGGCCGCTGGGCCGCTCGCTGCTTTGGAAACCCCACAGCTGCAACAGCCGGCCGATGGCGGGGTTGAACAGCCCTTCGCTGCGCTCGTAGGCCTCCCGGGAGCGCTGCACCAGTGGTTCCAGGGAAGGGATCAGTGGGGCGGGTTGTCCGGCGGCAATGGCCGCATTCACATCGCCGAGCGGGCCGGGCTCCCAGGCATGCCATTCGTGATGCCAGGTCTGGAAGTCCTGCGAAACGGCGGCCACCGCCTCGCGACCGCGGGCCTCGTCGACGCCATAGAGGGTGATGTCGGCCAAGGTACCGAAAACGTAGAACCGGTCCTCGTAGACCTGCTCGGATGCCGGTGTGCCGCAACCGCCCAGCACCCAAACGACGCACAGCAACAGCACCGCAATGGCAGACTTCTTGTACATGACAGCGATCCGATTCAGCGGGAAACGGCCTTGGCGACGGCCTTGGCCAGTTCAGCGGGAACGAATTTGGTGAGCACGTCATTGGCCCCTGACGTGTGGGCCAGCTCGGCGTTGATCGCCCCATTGATGGACGTGTGCAACAACACATACAGGCCGGCAAGCTGCGCATCCGCGCGTATTTCACGCGTCAGCGTATAGCCGTCCATTTCCGGCATCTCGATGTCCGAGATGACCATGTCCACACCGCCCTTTCCCTGAGCCAGCCGCGCGCGCAGCATGGAAAGCGCCTCGCGCCCGTCGCGGGCCATCAGGTACTCGGCGCCGAGGGCGTCCAGTGTCTGGGCGGTCTGGTGCCGGGCCATGGATGAATCGTCCACCACCAAAATGCTATGACCCTGCACTATTGGGCGCAGTTCGCCGTAAACCGCGTCCTCCACCTCCAGCTGCACCACTTCGGAAAGGATGCGTTCCACGTCCAGCACCTGCACGAGCTGGTCGTCGATACGTGTGACGCCGGTGATGTAGTTGTCCACCCCCGTGCCTGCCGGTGGCGGCAGCACGTCCTCCCAGTCGCAGATGGCGATGCGATCCACACCGCTGACAAGGAATCCCTGCATGGAACGGTTGAATTCAGTGACGATGACCGAGGCGCCCTCGCGCCCGCTAATGGCCGGGCGACCGACGGCCCGCCCCAGGTCGATGACCGTGAGCGGCTCGCCGCGCAGGTAGGCCATGCCACAGACCGCGGAATGGGCGTGCGGGACCCGGGTCAGGCGCGGCGCGGGGATGACTTCCTTCACCTTCAGCACGTTTAATGCGAAGCGCTGGGTGCCCGCGAGGCGGAACAGCAGCAACTCGAGCCTGTGTCGATTGCTGCTCGCACGGGTGTCTGTGGTCGTATTGCTCACTAGAGGGTCGAAAGCTCGGCGAGTTCTTCGTCGGACAGCAGCTTGCTCGCATCGACGAGAATCAGCAGTCCATCCTTGCGGTTGGCAAGCCCCATAATGAAGCGAGCGGTCTCGCCACTGCCTGTATCGGGCGCCGATTCCATCTCCGCGGCACGCAACTGCATGACCTCATGCACGCTGTCGACCAGGAATCCGACCACATGCTCTTCGCCCGCTTCCAGGATGAGGATGCGCGCGGCATCGTCCGGTTCCTTGAACGCGAGTCCGAACCGGCTGCGGGTGTCGATGATGGAGACCACGCTGCCGCGCAGGTTGATGATGCCGAGCACGTAAGCGGGTGCGCCGGGGACGGGGGAAATCTCCGAGCAGCGCAACACCTCGCGGACCTGCATCACGTCGATACCGTAGGTCTCGTTCTCGAGCTTGAAGGTCACCCAGCGTGAAACCGGGTCGCTCCGGGTCTGTGCGGATTGGCTCATGGGCATTTCTCAAAGCGGGCTTTCGGCAGTATATCGGCATCGCACAGCCGAAAGTAGAGGCCTGTTCTCGGCCTCATGGGGGCTTTGGGCGCCCTTCGACACGCTCTGGGTCCCGGGCGCGAAAAAAAAGCCCTGTTGGGGAGCAGGGCTAGGGGTTGCGCGTATCGCGCAGGGGGAGGAAAAGACAGGAATGTCTCAACGGGTTGAAACATTCCTGCATTTTCATACGGCCGAGGCCGTCTCCCTGGAGTATAGAGCCCGCCTCCGCGGTTGCCAGCGGGTTCCGGGGGGGAACAGCATGACGGCTGGGGTCCACGGCGAACCGCAGGGCAATAAACACGTATAGGGTGGCCATGGCCGCCGTTGCACCGCAGCCGGGACCAAGTGAACGGCGAGGCACGGTCCGCCCTATGTTTCCTTTGCGTTCTCTGCGCCTTGGGCCGTTTTCTTCCAATCAGCGGATGATGCTGCGCTTGACGTTTTCCATAAAGCCCGCAAAGGGGCGGACTTCCGGGAGCATTTCGGCCATCTTGCTCAGCTCCGCCTTGGCCTCTTCGAAGGACAGGCCCGAGCGGTACAGGACCTTGTAGGCATTGCGCAGGTTGCGGATCTGCTCCTGGGAAAAGCCGCGGCGCTTCAGCCCTTCCTTATTGATGCCGTGCGGCTCGGCGGGGTTGCCAGACACCATAAGGTAGGGCGGCACGTCCTTGGAGATGGCGCTGCCCATGCCCGTGAACGCGTGTGCGCCGATGGAGCAGAACTGGTGCACCAGCGTGAAGCCCGAGAGGATCACCCAGTCCTCCACGTGCACGTGGCCCGCCAGCGAGGCGTTGTTGGAGAAGATCACCTTGTCGCCGACGACGCAATCGTGGGCCACGTGTACGTACGCCATGTACAGGCCGTCGCTGCCGACGCGCGTGAAGCCCCCGCCCGTGGGCGTACCGCGGCTCATGGTGACGAACTCGCGGATCAGATTGCGATCGCCGATCTCGAGGCGCGTGGGTTCCCCGGCGTATTTCTTGTCCTGCGGCGCTTCGCCGAGGGAGGCGAACTGGTAGATGCGGTTGTCACAGCCGATTTTCGTCGGGCCCTGAATCACCACATGAGGCCCGATCCAGGTGTTGTCCCCGATCTCCACATCCGCGCCGATGATGCTGTAGGCGCCGACCGCAACGCCCTCGCCCAGGCGTGCCTTGGGATCGATGATGGCCGTTGGGTGAACGGTCATATTACCTCCTGCTGGGCGCACATCAGCTCGGCCTCGGCGACGATTTTTCCGTCGACCTTGGCTTCACCCTTGAACTTCCAGATGGTGCGCTTGGCCTTGAGGATCTCCACTTCGAGACGCAGCTGATCACCGGGCAGCACCGGTTGCTTGAAGCGGCAGTTGTCGATGCCAGCGTAATAGAACAGCGTCCGGCCATCCGGCTTGGTCTCCGTGGTGCGGAAGGCGAGGATGCCACCCGCCTGCGCCAACGCTTCCATGATGAGCACGCCAGGGAAAATCGGTCGCCCGGGGAAGTGGCCGGTGAAGATCGGCTCGTTGACGGTCACGTTCTTGATGGCGACGATGCGTTCGCCCGGCTGGCATTCCAGCACCCGGTCAATCAGGAGAAACGGGTACCGATGCGGCAGGTGCTCGAGCACCCCCTGGATATCCATCGCGTTCAAAGGATTCACCCCTTCTGTTTGAGTTCTTGCAGCTCTTTTTCGAGGCTCTTCAGGCGTCGCGCCATTTCGTCGAGCTGCTTCATGCGCACAAAATTCTTGTGCCAGTGTTCAGTGGGCTCCAACGGCACGCCGGAGGAATAGACACCCGGCGTCTTGATGGATTGGGAGACGAATGACGTGCCGGTAACGGTCACGCCGTCAGTGATTTCGATGTGCCCGGTGACACCGACGCCGCCGCCGATGGCACAGCGGCTGCCGATGTGGGCGCTGCCGGCGATGCCGGTGCAGCCGGCGATGATGGTGTGCTTGCCGATATGGACGTTGTGCGCCACCTGGATCTGGTTGTCGAGTTTCACACCGTCCTCGATCACCGTGTCGTCGATGGCCCCGCGGTCCACCGTGGTACAGGCGCCGATTTCCACGTCGTCGCCGATGCGCACGCGGCCCAGCTGCGCCACCTTGATCCATACGCCGGCGTCGTTGGCGAAACCAAAGCCGTCGCCGCCGATGACGGTGCCCGCATGGATGAGCGCCCGGCGACCGATGACGGTGTCCGCGTACACGGTCACATTGGCGACCAGGCGGGAATCCTCACCGATGTGGCTGCCGTCGAGCACCACGCAGCAGGGACCGATCACCGCGCCCGCCTCCACCACCACGTTGGCGCCGAGCACCGCGTGCGCGCCGATGCTCGCCGCGGGGTGCACGCGGCAGGTGGGATCTACCACCGCCGTGGGATGCACGCCCGGGGCCATCGCGATCTCGCGCGCAAACAGCGCCGCGACATGGGCGTAAGTCAGGTGGGGATTGCGCGAGACCAGCGCATTGCAGGGGCAGGCGTCAGCCTCCTGCTCGCCCAGGATGACCGCCGCAGCGCGGGTCTCGCCGAGCTGACGCTTGTAGCGGGGGTTGGCCAAAAAGGTGATCTGCCCCGGACCCGCCCCGTGCAGGGTGCCGACGCCCTCGATGACGCATGCCGGGTCACCGTGCACACGCGTGCCCGTACGCTCCGCCAGTTCGCCCAATGAGTACCGCACGTCTGTCAATTCCCGCCTGATCTGATCTGCCGTTTGCTGTGCGCATCGCGCAGCCGCGCGATGACCGCATCCGTCACGTCCACGCTGTCGCTGGCGAACACCACGCCGGCCTCGAGCACGAGGTCGTAGCGGTTTTCCTGCGCCAAGGTGACGACCGTCTCCGCCGCCTCGCGCTGCAAGCGGCCGAACTCTTCGTTGCGGCGCAGGTTGAGATCCTCGCTGAATTCCGCCTGCGCTCGTTTGAGATCACGCTGTCGCGTCAGGATCTCGCGTTCCAGCTTCGCTCGCTCGCTGTCGCTCAGCGTGGGGCCGTCCCGCTCAAGGCGCTCCTGCACGCCCTTGAGGGAACGCTGCAGGCTGATGATATTCGATTCACGGGGGGAGAATTCTTTTTGCAGACGCTCACGGGCCGCCTTGGCCTGGGGCGCCTGCTCGAGCACACGCGCCGTGTTCACGAAGACGATTTTCATCTCCGCCTGCACCGGTGCGCTCAGGGCGGCGAATGCGGCCGTCGCCCACAGCAACTGTTTCAACCTGCTCACCTGAAATCCTTCCCCTTGGTTATGATCAGAACGGCGCTCCGAGGCTGAACTGGAAGCGCTCAATTTCATCTCCATCCTTGTCATTGAGCGGCTGCGCGATGCTGAAACTCAGCGGGCCAACCGGCGTAAACCAGTACAGGGCCAGACCGGCGGCAAAGCGCATGTCCTGATCCCCGTAATCTGTGTCGGTGTTGAAGACGTTGCCGCCGTCCACGAAGGCGCTGATGCGCGTGGAGGCGCTATTTTCCGAGAACGGGTTCGGCAAAATCAACTCCGTGTTGACCAGCGCCCGCGCATTGCCGCCCAGGGAATCATCGAACTCGTCCTTGGGGCCCAGGCTGTTGGCCCGGTAACCACGCACCGTGCGCACGCCGCCGGCGTAATAGCGCTCGAAGGGCGGCAGCGCGGAGGTGTCGCCATACCCGTCACCGTAGGCCAGTTCGCCACCGTACTGGACGATGAGGCTGCCGCCGAAGATGGGCTGGTAGTTCTTGGTGCGCGCATACACCTTGTAGAAGCTGACGCTATCGCCGCCCACCGGGATGGCCAGTTCCGAGCCGATGGTGTTGATGGTGCCGTCGGTGGGAAACAGGGCGCGATCGCGACTGTCGAAGGACCAGCTCAGGTCCGTTTTCAGGGCATCGAACTCGCAGGCCTCGAGCGTGGCGCTGGATTGACAGAAATCGATGATGTCCTGCGAGGTGTCGCTGCGCGTATTGATGCGGGTGTGTTCGGCGCTCACGCGATAGCGGAAGGTGTTGTATTCCGACAGGGGCACACCGAAGCCGACGCCCACGCCGTAGGCGTCCGTGGTATAGCCGGTGTCGATGTTGGCCTCCTCCGGGTCTGTGGTGCGGTAGAACACGTCGAAGCTGCGGCTCACCCCGTCGATGGTGTAATACGGGTTGGTGAAGCTGAAGCTGTATTCGTCCGTGACTTCACTGTTGTTCATGGCCAGGGTGAAGCGGTTGCCCGTGCCCATGAAGTTTTCTTGGGTGACGCTCACGTTCACCAGGATGCCGCTGGTATCGCCATAGCCAATACCTGCGTTCAGGCTGCCGAAGGTCTGGCGTTCCACCACGTCGAAGTTCACGTCCACCAGGTCCGGATGGCCGGGCACGGGGATGGTTTCCACGTTCACCACATCGAAGAAGCCCAGCCGGTTGAGGCGCGTCTTGGAACGGTTCACCAGCGCGGTCTCGAGGGGCGCGCCTTCCATCTGACGCATCTCACGGCGCAACACCTCGTCACGGGTGCGCAGGTTGCCGGTGATGTTCACGCGGCGCACGTACACGCGGCGGCCCGGGTCGACGAAGAACGTGAGGCTGACCTCGCGTGTCTCCTCGTTCATTTCGGGAATGGGATTGACGTTGGCGAAGGCATAGCCGACCTCGCCCAGCCGATCGCTGATGCGCGTGGCGCTTTCGGTGAGCCGGCGCCGCGAGAAGATGTCGCCCTTCTCCAGGCTGATGAGCTTGCGCAGTTCAGGTTCCGGGATGATCGTGTCGCCCGCCACCTTGATGTCGGAAACGCGGTACTGCTCGCCCTCCACCGTGTTCACGGTGATGTAGATATCGCGCTTGTCGGGCGAGATGGCAACCTGGGTCGAATCGATGTTGAAGTTGATGTAGCCGCGATCCAGGTAGAACGAGCGCAGCGTCTCCAAGTCGCCGGCGAGCTTGGGACGCGAATATTGATCGCCGCTGTAGAACAGCGAAAAGGCGGGCCGCACGCCGGATTCCAGGCGTTCGAGCAGTTCCTTTTCGGAAAAGGCCCGGCTGCCGACGATATTGATGCTGCGGATGGTCGCAATCTCACCCTCGGCGATCTCGATCTTCACGGCCACGCGGTTGCGTTCGCGCGGGTCCGCCGAGGTCTGCACACGCGCCGCGTAGTAGCCGAGCAGCAGGTACTGGCGTTTGAGTTCCTGCTCAATGCGATCGAGCAGGGAGCGATCGAACACCAACCCTTCGGACAGGCCCACCTGTTTGAGACTCTCAAGCAGCTGTTCGGTCTGAATGGCCGAGTTGCCGGTGACCTCGATACTGGCGATGGCCGGCCGCTCGGCCACGAACACCACCAGGGTGCTACCCTCCCGTTCCAATACCACGTCCTTGAAGAAGCCGGTCTTGAACAGGGCGCGTACCGCCTGCGACGACAAGCGGTCGTCGATGCGGTCGCCGCGCTTCACCGGCAGGTAGTTGAACACGGTGCCAGCGGCGATGCGCTGCAGGCCTTCCACGCGGATGTCTTCGACCAGGAAGGGTTCGAAGGCCCACGCGGGCAGCGTGAACGCAGCCCCGAGAAAAAGAGAAAGAAAACGGCTCATCCGGCGAGGTGCACCAAATCGTTGTAGAAAGCCACCAGCATCAGCATGAGGATCACGGTGAGGCCGACTTTTTGCGCCAACATCTCGGCCTGCTCTGATGCCGGTCGCCGCCGTACGGCTTCCACCGCGTAAAACGCCAGGTGTCCGCCGTCGAGCACCGGGATGGGCAACAGGTTCAGCACACCGAGACTGATGCTCACGATGGCGAGAAAGCCGAGGAACTGCGCCAGGCCCGCGCTCGCCGTGGCGCCGGCGTAACGCGCGATGGTGATCGGCCCGCTGATGTTCTCCACCGACGCCCGCCCCACCAGCATCTCACCAAGCATGCGCAGCGTGAGCGTGGACATTTCCCAGGTGCGTGCGGCGGCGGCAGTCACGGCCGCCACGGGGCCGTACTGCTGCACCGTACGCAGACCCTCGAAGGCCGCCGGGTCCACCCACGCACCCGCGCCGATGCGGCCCACCGGACCGTCCTCGGTCTCGAAGCGCTCGGGGCGGATCGGGATCTCGTGACGCTCGCGGCCGCGCTCCACGAGCATGGTCAACGGCCTGCCCGGGCTGTCGCGTACGATCAGCACCAGGTCTTCCCAATCCTTCAGTGTGCGGCCATCGATGGCCACGATGCGATCACCGGGCGCCAGGCCGGCGCGCGCCGCGGCGGAGCCGGGCATCACCTCGCCGATGACGGGTTCGAGGGGCGGACGGTAGGGGATGAGGCCGATGGCGCGTGGCAGCGCCTCGCCGCTCACGTCCGACGGGAGCTGATCCAGCGCGAGCGTGAAGGTCTGCTCCCGCCCGCCGTCGCGCGCGGTCAGGCGCACCGGCTCCTGGCGCAGGGCATGGGGCAGCACCGATTCCAGCACCGCGCCCCAGGTGGGCATGGCCTCGCCGTCCACCGCCACCACCTCCATGCCCGCCGTGAGACCGGCACGGGCGGCGATGGAGTCGGGTTCGAGTTCGCCGATAAAGGGCTTGAGCCCGGGCACGCCGGTGACGAACATCAGCCAGTAGGCCAGCACGGCAAACAGCAGATTGAACGCAGGCCCGGCGGCGACGATGGCGAAGCGCTTGCCCACCGACTGGCGGTTGAAGGCGCGATGGCACTCCTCCGGCGCCACCTCACCTTCGCGCTCATCCAGCATCTTCACGTAGCCGCCCAGCGGCACGGCGGCCACGGCGTACTCGGTCTGATCGGCGCCACGGCGCACGCTCCACAGGGGGCGACCGAAGCCGATGGAAAAGCGCAGCACCTTCACGCCCAGGCGGCGGGCCACCCAGAAGTGGCCGAACTCGTGCACGGCGATGAGCACCGACAGCGCGAGCACGAACGCCAGGGCACTGGTGATGAAGTCGATCATCGGGAGGCCTTTTCCACTAGCCGGACCGCCGCGTCGCGCGCCGCAACATCGGCGGCGAGGATCTGCTCGAGAGTATCGGCCTCGCTGCGCGCTACGGCGGCGAGGCTGGCTTCGATGATGGCAGGAATGTCGGTAAAGCGCACGCGCCCGTTCAGGAAGGCGTCCACCGCGATCTCATTGGCCGCATTGAGCACCGCCGGCGCGGTGCCGCCGGCCTCCATGGCTGCCACGGCCAGGCGCAGGCACGGGAACCGCGCCAGGTCGGGTGCGCGGAAGTCCAGGTGCGAAAGGGCGAAGAAGTCCAGGCTGGCCACGCCCGACGCAATGCGCTCGGGCCAGGCCAGGGCGTGGGCGATGGGCGTGCGCATGTCCGGGTTGCCGAGCTGCGCCAGCACCGAACCGTCCACGTACTCCACCATGGAATGAACCACGCTCTGGGGATGCAGCACCACCTGGATATGAGCCGGGTCGGTGTCGAACAACCAGCAGGCCTCGATGACCTCCAGGCCCTTGTTCATCATGGTGGCCGAGTCCACCGAGATCTTGCGACCCATGCTCCAGTTGGGATGGGCCACCGCCTGCTCCGGGGTCACGTCGGCGAGGGCCGCGAGGGGCGCGTCGCGGAACGGCCCGCCCGAGGCGGTGAGCAGGATGCGCCGCACGCCCACCTCGGCGAGGCCGCGCCCGAAATCGGGCGGCATGCACTGGAACACCGCATTGTGTTCGCTGTCGATGGGCAGCAGCTCGGCACCGCTACGCCGCACCTCGTCCATGAACAGGCGCCCGGACATGACCAGGGCCTCCTTGTTGGCGAGCAGTACGCGCTTGCCGGCGCGCGCCGCCGCCAGGGTCGGCTTGAGGCCCGCCGCGCCCACGATGGCGGCCATCACGTGGTCGGTCTGCGGCAGGCTCGCGACCCGCTCCAGCCCGGCCAGGCCGGCAAGGACCTGCACCTCTGGCGCCGGGCCACGCAGGCGCTCGGCGAGCTGCGCCGCGGCGTCCTCGTCCACCATCACGGCGAATTCCGGGCGCGTGGCCAGACACTGCGCCGTCATGCGCTCCACCTGCGTATTGGCGCTGAGCGCCACCACGCGGTAGCGCCCCGGATGCCGGGCGATCACATCGAGCGTGCTGACGCCGATGGAGCCGGTGGACCCGAGGACGGTGATGCCTTTCATGCAGCGGTCTTCAGCCAGATCAAACCGAGGGCGAACACCGGCGCCGCGGCTGTGAGGCTGTCCAGGCGGTCCAGCACGCCGCCGTGGCCGGGCAGCAGATGACCGCTGTCCTTGGCCCCGGCCATGCGCTTGAACATGCTTTCGGTCAGATCGCCGACTACCGAGGCCAGGACCGTGACCAGGCACACGGCCAAGAAGCCGAGCAGGACGGCGTCCGGGATAGCCAACAGCCGCGCCGCGCCGAAGGCGATGGCCAGGGTCAGCGCCACGGCCCCGCCGAGTCCTTCCCAGGTCTTGCCTGGGCTGACCCGCGGGGCCAGCTTGCGCCGGCCAAAGGCGCGCCCGGCGAAATAGGCGCCGATGTCGGCAAAGGAGACCAGCACCATCACCAGCAGCGCCGCCCGCGGATCGCCCTGATGCAACAGCAGCAGGCCGGCATGGGCAGGCATTAGCACCAGCAGGCCGGTGAGCGCGCGGATCGCGTGCGACTGGAAGAAACCGCTGAGCAGCGGGAAGGCCATCACGAACAGGAACGCCGCAGCCCACCAGATCACGCCGACGCTGATGACGGCGAGGCTGATCAAGGGTTCGCTAGGCAACACGCGGTTGAGCAGCCCAAGTACCAACAGCACGGTGGCGGTATAGGAGTAGCGCGGCGTACCGCTCAACCCTGCAAGGCCGGCCCATTCCCACGCCGCCAGCGCGAGCACCAGTGCGACCACCACGCCGAACACGGCGGTGGGGGCATAGAGGGTGATGAGGATGATGATCGGCGCGATGATGAGGGCCGTAAGGACACGCTGCTTAAGCACCGGAAGCCTGCTCCACTTGTTCGCCGGTGCGTCCGAAACGCCGCTGACGCGTGGCGAAGGACGCCAGGGCCTCCGCGAACGCGGCGGCATCGAAGTCCGGCCAGAGAATGGGGGTGAAATACAACTCGGTATAGGCGAGCTGCCACAACAGGAAGTTGCTGATACGCTGCTCGCCGCCGGTGCGGATGAATAGATCGGGCTCGGGCAGATCCGCCAGGCTCAGCTCGGCGGCGAGCCGTTCGCTGGTGATGGCGGCCGGATCGAGTGTGCCCGCCTGCACCGCCGCGGCCAGCTTGCGCGCGGCCTGACTCACGTCCCAGCGTCCGCCGTAATTGGCGGCGATGACCAGGACCAGCGCATGGTTTTGCGCAGTAAGCGCCTCGGCGGCGGCAATGCGGGCCTGCAATTCCTCGGAAAAGGCGCTGCGATCGCCGATCACCCGCAGCTGGACGCCGTACTCGTTCAGCTTCGCCACCTCGCACTCCAGCGCGGTGAGGAACAGGTTCATGAGCAGGCCCACCTCTTCGGGGGGACGGCGCCAGTTCTCGCTGCTGAAGGCGAACAGCGTGAGCGTGCCGATGCCCTTTTCGAGGCATGCCCTGACCATCGCCCGAACGGTCTCGAGTCCGGCCTTGTGGCCGGCGAAACGGGGCAGGAAACGCCTGCGCGCCCAGCGCCCGTTGCCATCCATGATCATGGCGACGTGCCGGGGCAGGCTCGCGGGGGAGCTGGATTCCTTATCGGCCATGGTTATCTCGTCGGGGCAGTGGGCGCGGCCGATCAGAGTTCCATCATGTCCTTTTCTTTGGCCTGGACGAGCTTGTCCACCTCGGCGATGTAGCGATCCGTCAGCTTCTGGATCTCGTCCTCGGCGCGGCGCTCGTCGTCCTGGCTGATCTTTTTGTCCTTGAGCAACACCTTCACCTCGGCGTTGGCGTCGCGGCGGATGTTGCGAATGGCGACCTTGGCGTTCTCACCTTCGTGCTTCACCACCTTGCTCATCTCGCGGCGACGCTCCTCGGTGAGCGCCGGCATGGGCACGCGGATGAGTGTGCCGCTGGTGTTCGGATTCAGGCCCAGGTCGGAGGTCATGATGGCCTTCTCGATGGGACCGACCATGGTCTTCTCCCACGGCGAGACGGCCAGGGTGCGCGCATCTTCCGCGGTCACGTTGGCGACCTGGTTGATGGGCACCGGGGAGCCGTAATAGTCGACCATCACGTGTTCGAGCAGGCTCGGATGGGCACGGCCGGTACGCAGCTTGGCGAGCTCGTGCTTGAGCGTCTCCAGGCTCTTCTGCATGCGGTTTTCGGCGCTTTTCTTTGTGTCGTTGATCATGCGTCAGTCTCCACGTTCCACCAACGTGCCTTCATTTTCGCCCAGGATGATGCGGCGCAGCGCCCCGGGCTTGTTCATGTCGTACACGCGCAATGGCAGGTTCTGCTCACGGCACAGGACGATGGCGGTGGCATCCATCACGCCGAGCTTGCGCTCCAGCGCCTCGTCATAGGTGAGGCGGTCGTAGCGCTTGGCGCTCGGGTCCTTCTTCGGGTCGGCGGAGTAGATGCCGTCGACCTTGGTGGCCTTCAGCACCAGCTCCGCGCCGATCTCGATGCCGCGCAGGCTGGCGGCGGAATCCGTGGTGAAGAACGGATTGCCGGTCCCCGCGGCGAATACCACCACGCGCCCCTTCTCCAGGTGGCGGATGGCGCGGCGGCGGATGTAATCCTCGCACACCTGATGGATCGGCAGCGCGGACATCACGCGGCACTTGAGGTTTTCGTGCTCGATGGCGTCCTGCAGCGACAGCGAGTTGATCACCGTGGCCAGCATGCCGATCTGATCCGCGGTGGCGCGTTCCATGCCGGCGGAGGCCAGGCTGACGCCACGGAAGATGTTTCCGCCGCCCAGCACGACGCCGACCTGGACGCCGGAGCGTACCAGGTCGGCAATTTCGGCTGCCACCCGCTTGACGATCTCCGGGGCGATACCGAACTGCTGATCGCCCATCAGCGCCTCACCGCTGAACTTGATGAGGACGCGCTTGTAGACCGGCTTGGCGCTGTCGGTCATGGCTCAGTTTCCGCGTGCGGTCGCCATGACCTCTTCGGCGAAGTCCACCTTCTTCTTCTCGATGCCCTCGCCCACTTCGAAGCGCTCGAAGCCGATGACCTTGGCGCCGGCGCTCTTCAGCAGCTTCTCCACGGTCTCGTCCGGGTTCTTCACGAAGGGCTGGCCGAGCAGGGTCACTTCCTTGAGGAACTTCTGCACGCGGCCTTCCACCATCTTGGCGACAATCTCGGCGGGCTTGCCGCTCTCGGCGGCCTGGGCGGTGTAGATCTCACGCTCCTTGGCGATCAGCTCGGGCGAGACTTGCTCGGAGGACACGCAGATGGGGCGGCTCGCCGCCACGTGCATGGCGATGTCCTTGGCCAGTTGGGCGTTGCCGCCTTCCATCTCCACCACCACGCCGATGCGGGTGCCGTGACGGTAAAACTCCAAAAAGCCGTTGGCGGTTTCGAACAGGGCGAAACGGCGCACGGTCATGTTCTCGCCGAGCTTGGCGATCTTTTCCTTGAGCGTGTCGGCGATGGACGCGCCGCCTTCCAGCGACAGGCCCATCAGGGCGTCCACGTCGGCTGGCTTGTCGGCCAGCACCTGCTTCGCGATGGCATTGGCCATGGCCTGGAAGTCGTTGCCCTTGGCCACGAAGTCGGTCTCGCAGTTCACTTCCACCATGGCCAGGCGCTTGGCGTCGCCCTGGATGGCGATGACGCCTTCGGCAGCGGTGCGGCCGGCCTTCTTGTCGGCCTTGGCGGCGCCGGACTTGCGCATGTGCTCGATGGCGGCCTCCAGGTCGCCACCTGTCTCCGTCAGCGCCTTCTTGCATTCCATCATGCCGGCGCCGGTGCGCTCGCGCAGTTCCTTGACCATTTGTGCGGTGATTTCTGCCATTTCTGCTTCCCCTAGCGGTTGGGGCGCCACGCCGCGGCGCCCGGTGAGTGGATTCGAAAAAGGGGGCATGGCCCCCTTTTTCTTCAACGCATGCGAGCTGCCGCTCAGCGTGCTTCCTCGACCTCGACGAACTCGTCCTTCACGCCCTGCATGGGCGAGGCGGCCTTGCCTTCCAGTACCGCGTCCGCCGCAGCTTCCACGTACAGCTGGATGGCGCGCAGGGCGTCGTCGTTGCCGGGGATCACGTAGTCGATGCCGAGGGGATTGTTGTTGGTGTCCACCACGCCAATCAACGGGATACCCAGGTTCTTGGCTTCACCCACGGCATTCTTCTCATGACCCGTGTCGATGATGAAGATGGCGTCCGGCAGGCCGTTCATGTCCTTGATGCCGCCCAGCGAGCGCTGGAGCTTTTCCAGCTCGCGGCGCATCATCAGGCCTTCCTTCTTGGTCAGACGGTTGATGGAGCCGTCCTGTTCCATGGCCTCGATGTCACGCAGGCGCTTGATGGACTGCTTGACGGTCTTGAAGTTGGTGAGCATGCCGCCCAGCCAGCGGTGATTCACGTAGGGCATGCCGCAGCGCTCGGCCTGGGCCTTGACCACGTCGCGCGCCTGGCGCTTGGTGCCCACGAACAGGATGGTGCCCTTGTTGGCCGCCAGCTTGCCCATGTAGTTCATGGCATCGTTGAACAGCGGCAGGGTCTTTTCGAGATTGACGATATGGATCTTGTTACGGTCGCCGAAGATGAACGGGGCCATCTTGGGGTTCCAGTAACGGGTCTGGTGGCCGAAATGAACGCCGGCCTCCAGCATCTGACGCATGGTCACGTTGGGCATTACAGTTTTCCTTTCGGGGTTGAGCCGCCATGTGCCCCGGCCATCGACCCGGTCTCCCGGGCACCCCGACGCCGTGCCGGCACATGTGTGGATTTAAGGGGGTCGCCCCCCGTTGTGGTTAAGGGGGTCGCCCCCCGTTTGCCTTGGGGGAATTCCCCCGCTTTCAACAGTTTGCCTGTTGAAGCCGGCCTTTATACCATAAGAGTTCCCGCGCCACAAACCGGCACACTGCCTTCCCGCGCGCCTCAGGAAACCCGTCCATGAGTATCATCATCAAAAATTCCGAAGATATCCAAAAGATGCGCGTGGCTGGCCGGCTCGCGGCCGAGGTGCTGGAGATGATCGCCCCCCACGTTCAGCCGGGCGTCACCACCAACGAGCTGGACCGGATCTGCCACGACCATATCATGAACGTGCAGCACGCCACCCCGGCGCCCCTCAATTATCACGGCTTCCCCAAGTCCATCTGCACCTCAGTGAACCATGTGGTGTGCCACGGCATCCCGTCGGACAAACCGCTCAAGGGCGGCGACATCATCAATATGGACATCACCGTCATCAAGGACGGCTTCCATGGCGATACCAGCATGATGTTCTGCGTGGGCGAACCCTCCATCAAAGCGCGGCGGGTGGTGCAGATCGCCCACGAGTGCCTGCTCATCGGCATCCGCATGGTGCGCCCGGGCGTGCGCCTCGGGGACATCGGCTACGCCATCCAGCGCCACGCCGAGCACAGCGGCTGCTCGGTGGTGCGCGAGTACTGCGGGCACGGTATCGGCCGCGGCTTCCACGAGGACCCGCAGGTACTGCACTACGGCCAGCCGGACACCGGCGTCACCCTGGAGCCGGGCATGACCTTCACCATCGAGCCCATGATCAACCTGGGCAAGCGCCACGTGAAGCTGCTGCCGGACGAGTGGACCGTGGTCACCAAGGACCATTCCCTGTCCGCCCAGTGGGAGCACACCGTGCTGGTCACCGAAACCGGCGTGGAGGTCCTCACCCTGCGCGCCGGCGAGGAGATCTGAGCTGGACGTCCGGCAACTGTTCGATTCGGCCGTCTTCGAGCGCCGGCTGGAAGGACAGTCCGCCCCGCTGCCCCTGTTCCGCGAGGCCCTGCAGGAGGTCAACGAAAACCTGAAGACGGCCTTCGCGGCCGGCACGCCCGCCGAAGACCTGGTGCCGGGCCGCGCCGCCCTCCTCGACTGCCTGCTGAAGCACGCCTTCCGCCTGCATTTTTCCGACCCGGACGAACTGGCCCTGGTGGCGGTGGGCGGCTACGGACGCGGCGAACTGCACCCGTATTCGGACATCGACGTGCTGCTGCTGGTCGATGCAGGCGCTATGGAGCGCCTGAGCGAACCGCTCGAACGCTTCGTGCTGTTCCTGTGGGACCTCGGCCTCGAGATCGGCCACAGCGTCCGCACTGTCGAGGACTGCGTGCAGGAGGCGGCCAAGGACATCACGGTCGCCACCAACCTCATGGAATCGCGCCTGCTCGCCGGCACCGAGGGCCTTTACCTCGCCATGCGCACCGCCACCGGACCTGACCGTTTATGGCCGAGCCGCGAGTTCTTCGAGGCCAAGTGGCAGGAGCAGATCGAGCGCCACCGCAAGTTCCACGACACCGCCTACAACCTGGAGCCCAACGTCAAGGAAGGCCCGGGCGGGCTACGCGACATCCAGATGATCGGCTGGGTGGCCAAGCGCCATTTCGGCGTGCGTACCCTCGCGGACCTGGTGGCGCACGGCTTTCTCACCGCCGGCGAATATGAGCACCTGATCACCGGCCAGAATTTCCTCTGGAAGGTGCGTTTCGGCCTGCACGTCCTCGCCGGCCGGCGCGAAGACCGCTTGGTGTTCGATCACCAGCGTTCCCTGGCCCGTATGTTCGGCTACCAGGACGATGGCATCCGGCTCATGGTCGAGCATTTCATGAAGGACTACTACCGCACTGTCATGGAGCTGGGCCAACTCAACGAACTGCTGCTGCAACTGTTCCAGGAAGAGCTCCTGTATGCGGAAGAGCCGGCGGAAATCCGTCCTATCAACAAACGCTTTCGGTGCCACAAGGGCTTCGTGGAAGTGAGCCACCCGAAGGTGTTTGCGCGCTATCCTTTTGCGCTGCTCGAGGTCTTCCTGCTGCTGGCGGAATACCCCGAACTCAAGGGTGTGCGCGCCAACACCATCCGCCTCATCCGCCACCACATCGCCCATATCGACGAGCGATTTCGCAGCGACCTGCGTTGCCGCAGCCTGTTCATGGAGATCCTGCGCCAGCCGCACGGTATCACCACGGCGCTGCGCGCCATGAACCGCTTCGGTGTCCTCGGCGCCTACCTGCCCGTATTCGGGCGCATCGTCGCGCAGATGCAGCACGACCTCTTTCACGTCTACACCGTCGACCAGCACACCCTGTTCGTGGTGCAGAACCTGCGGCGGTTCATCAAGCCGGAATTCATGCACGAATTCCCCCGCTGCACCCGCATCATGCGGTCCATCCCCAAGCAGGAGGTGCTGTTCATCGCCGCCCTTTTCCATGACATCGCCAAGGGGCGCGGCGGCGACCACTCGGAACTGGGCGCAGCGGATGTATTGCAGTTCTGCACCGATCACCAGCTCAGCGAGTATGATGCAGCGCTGGCACAGTGGCTGGTGCGCAATCATCTGCTCATGTCCGTTACCGCACAACGCAAGGACATCAGCGATCCAGAGGTGGTGAACCAGTTCGCCGCCGCAGTGGGCAGCCTTACCTACCTGGATCACCTGTACGCCCTCACCGTGGCGGACATCCGCGCCACCAGCCCGAACCTGTGGAACTCATGGAAAGACGCGCTGCTCGCCGAGCTCTATGAGTCCACCCGGCGTGCCCTGCGCCGTGGTTTGTCCAACCCCATGGACGAAAACGAGCTGCGGCGCGAGACCCAGGAGGAAGTGCGCCGCCTGTTGCGCGACGCCTCGCTCGCGCCCGTACACGTGGACGCGTTCTGGGCGCGCCTCGGCATCGACTACTTCGGCCGCTATTCCGCCGATGAGATCGCTTGGCATACCCAGGCCGTCTGCACCGAGGGCGACCAGGTGCCGCTCATCCTCATCCGCCAGGAGACCCAGCGCGGCGGCACCGAGATCTTCATCTATACGCAGTTGAGCGATCTGCTGTTCGCCGTCGTCACTACCGCACTCGACCAGATGCGGCTCAACATCGTGGACGCACGCATCATGCCGTCCAGCGACGGCTACACCCTCGACACGTATATCGTGCTGGAGGAAAACGGTACACCCATCGAGGACCCGCGCCGCATCAAGGAGATCCAGACCCGTTTGTCACGGCTGATTCGCGACCCGCGCGCCGCGAGCCTGACGGTGCAGCGCCACATGAAGCGCCAGCTCAAGCACTTCACCATCCCGCCCCAGGTAACATTCCAGGATGACAGCAACAACGGTCGCACCATCATGGAAGTGGTCACCTCGGACCGGCCCGGCATTCTGTCCAAGATCGGCCAGGCACTGATGCTGTGCGGCGTGCGCCTGCAGAACGCCAAGATCGCCACCCTCGGCGCGCGCGTGGAAGACGTCTTCTTCATCACCGACAAGCACAACGAACCCCTCTCTGATCCGGAGCAGATGGATTGCCTGCGCAGCCGCATCATCGAAATGCTCGAAGGCAAGGGATAAGAGAAGAGAAAAAGCGATAACCACGGGGGACACGGGGAACACGGGGAACACGGGGAATTCAAAGGTGGAATGGCGCTTCTGCTCCTGTACCCACACCGGTGCAGCTCCTTGAAACTTCTTGTTCTGGAGCAATGTCGCGGGTCGAGCCGCAGTCCTGCAAGACCTTCGATCCCCCGTGAAAAAGGTCTCAACGCAAAGACGCGAAGGGCGCCAAGGACGCAAAGTTAATGTTCGCTGGTTCTCGAGGACCGTGTGTTTCTTTGCGCCCTTCGCGGTCTTTGCGTCTTTCCGTTAAATGCTTTTCCCCCGTGTTCCCCGTGGTTATTCTTCATCCCTTGCAACCAACTCCACTGCATTGCCGTCCGGGTCGCGGCAGAAGATGGCCGGGCGGCCGGAGCGGCTGCGGGTGCAGGGGACGCCTGCGATCTCGAGGCGTTCGGTGATGGCGTCGAGCTGGTCCACGGCGAAGGCCACATGGCGATCGCGGCCGCCGTGCTCGGGACGCCCGTCCACAGGATCGGGGTTGGGCAGTTCCAGCAGGTGGATCTGCTGGTCGCCCACTTGCAGCCATGCCCCGGGGAAGCCCAGCGCCGGACGTGCGGCAGGCACCAGCCCGAGGATATCCCGGTAAAAACTCAGGGCGCGTTCGGTATCCGCGACCAGCAGACTGACGTGATGCAAGCGGGCAATCATGATTCAACTCCGGTTTGCGGCATCGGGGTGTTGCTCTATACTAGCGCGCCCCTGAAAGCGCTCATCTCGCATGAATCCGGACCTCGCGCGACTACAGCCCTATCCCTTCGAGAAGCTGAACCGGCTCAAGACCGGCACAGCGCCGCCCGCGGACAAACCTCACATCGCATTGTCCATCGGCGAACCCGCCCATCGTCCACCTGCATTCATTGCCGAATCCCTGCTCACGCATCTGCACGGGCTCGGCACATACCCCGTCACCCAAGGCCGCGCTGAACTGCGCAAGGCCATCGCCGACTGGCTCACCCGTCGCTTCCATTTGCCGCTCGGCAGCATCGACCCGGCACGCCACGTACTGCCCGTTAACGGTACCCGCGAGGCGCTGTTCGCCTTCGCCCAGGCCGTGGTGGATCGCAGCGCAAAACCACTGGTGGTCGCACCCAACCCGTTCTACCAGATCTATGAAGGTGCCGCCCTGCTCGCCGGCGCCGAACCTTGGTTTCTCAACACCACCGCAGAGAACAGCTTCCAGCCTGATCTGAATGCCATCCCCCCGGAAGTCTGGCAGCGCACCCAGCTCATCTATTTGTGCAGCCCGGGCAACCCCACCGGCGCCGTGGTGAGCATCCCTACTTTGCAAAAGCTGATTCGCCTCGCGGACGAACACGATTTCCTCATCGCCTCCGACGAATGCTATTCGGAAATCTATGTCGACGAATCCGCGCCGCCGCCGGGCCTCCTGCAAGCGGCCGCGGAGATGGGTCGGGACGACTACGCACGCTGCCTGGTGTTCCACAGTCTTTCCAAGCGCTCCAACGTGCCTGGGCTACGCTCGGGCTTCGTCGCGGGCGACGCGGAGGTGCTGAAGAAATTCCTGCTCTACCGCACCTATCACGGCTGCGCCATGCCGCCCCCCACCCAGGTCGCGAGCATCGCTGCCTGGAAAGACGAGGTGCACGTGCACCAAAACCGTGCACTGTATCGCGCCAAATTCCATGTCGTGCTCGCGATCCTGTCGCCGTGCATGGACGTGCAACGTCCGGATGCCGGCTTTTACCTGTGGGCGCGCACGCCCATCGACGAACAGGAATTCACACGACGGCTGTTTGCCGAGCAAAATGTCACCGTCGTACCCGGCAGCTATCTGTCGCGCGAGGCCCACGGCATCAACCCGGGCGCCGGCTACGTCCGCATGGCCCTGGTCGCCGAGCTCGACGAATGCGTGGAAGCGGCCGAGCGCATCCGCGCCTTCGTGGACAAGCTATGAACCTTCAACGCAGAGACACAGAGACACAGAGGGCACAGAGACAATGATTCTCTGTTCTTTCTCTGCGTCTCTGCGCCTCTGTGTTGGGCCTTTTTCTTTTTCGGAGCAACCATGAGCGACATCAAAGCAGTCATTGAAGAAGCCTACGAGCGTCGGGCGGAGATTACGCCGCGGAACGTCGGGACCAATGTAAAGGAAGCCGTGGCCGAGGCGATTCGCCTTCTCGACAAGGGCGAGCTGCGTGTGGCTGAGCGTCAGGATGTCGGCAAATGGGTGGTGAACGAATGGCTGAAGAAGGCCGTGCTGCTGTCCTTCCGTATCGATGACAACCAGCTCATGAGCGGCGGCTTCACCCATTATTTCGATAAGGTGCCAGCCAAGTACGCCGACTACAACTCGCGCGATTTTCGTGAGGACGGCGTGCGTGTGGTGCCGCCCGCCATGGCACGCCGCGGCAGCTACGTCGCGCCCGGTGTCGTGCTCCTGCCCTCCTACGTGAATATCGGTGCCTACGTGGATTCAGGCACCATGGTGGACACCTGGGCCACGGTGGGCTCCTGTGCCCAGATCGGCAAGAACGTTCATCTCTCGGGCGGCGTCGGCATCGGCGGCGTGCTGGAGCCCTTGCAGGCCTCACCCACCATCATCGAGGACAACTGCTTCATTGGTGCGCGCTCGGAAGTGGTCGAGGGCGTGGTGGTCGAGGAAGGCTCGGTGATCTCCATGGGCGTCTACATCGGCCAGTCCACCCGTATCTACGATCGCGAGACCGGCGAAATCATCTACGGCCGCGTACCCGCGGGCTCGGTGGTGGTATCCGGAAACCTGCCGTCCAAGGACGGCAAGTACAGCCTGTATTGCGCGGTCATCGTGAAGAAGGTGGACGCCAAGACCCGCGCCAAAGTCGGCATCAACGCGTTGCTGCGGGATATTTGAGAAAAGAACACCCAACGAGGACGCGAGCACACGGGGTCTTTCCGTGTGCTCCTGCTTCGATGATTACCGTATACGGCATCAAGAACTGCGACACCGTAAAGAAGGCGCGCCGCTGGCTCGACGAGCGCGGCCTCGCTTATGGCTTTCACGATGTGCGCATGGACGGATTGGGTGAGGCCACCTTGGGCGCCTGGTGCGATGCGGTTGGCTGGGAGGCCTTGCTGAACCGCAAGGGCACCACGTGGCGGAAACTGCCGGACGCGGAAAAGCATATTTCCACGACCCTGGACGCGGTGCGGCTCATGCTGGCCCATCCCACGCTCATCAAGCGGCCGGTGCTGGTCAGTGGCGACACCGTCCTCGTCGGCTTTGATGAAGTACTCTACCAACAACGGCTCAGTTAGGCCGCTGACACCTCACGCTTGAACTGTCACGAAACCATGTCCGCAACGCTCGACCTCGCCCGTGAACTCATCACCCGCCCATCGGTGACACCCGATGATGCAGGTTGTCAGGCATTGCTGGCGGCACGCCTGGAAAAACTCGGCTTCCGCATCGAACGCCTGCGCTTTGGCGACGTGGACAATCTCTGGGCGCGGCGTGGCAATGAGGATCCATTGTTCGCCTTCGCCGGCCACACCGACGTGGTGCCGTCCGGTCCCGCGGAGCGCTGGACGTTTCCGCCCTTCGAGCCCAGAGTACACGAGGGCATGCTATACGGCCGTGGTGCAGCGGACATGAAGGGTTCCATTGCGGCCATGGTCACGGCCTGCGAGCGGTTCATTGCGCGCCGCCCCGAACACCGTGGCTCGCTGGCCTTTCTGCTCACCTCGGACGAGGAAGGCGTAGCAGTGAACGGCACGGTGAGAGTGGTTGACCGTCTGGAGGCGCGTGGTGAAAAAATGACCTGGTGTCTGGTGGGCGAACCTACCAGCGTCACACGGGTGGGCGATGCCGTGAAGAACGGCCGGCGCGGATCGCTGAACGGGCGGCTTATCGTGAAGGGCGTGCAGGGCCACATCGCCTATCCGCACCTGACCGACAATCCCATTCACCGGCTCGCCCCTGCTCTGGCCGAGCTGTGCGCCATCCGCTGGGATGAAGGCAATGACTTCTTCCCGCCCACCTCCTTCCAGTTTTCCAACATCCGTTCCGGGACCGGTGCAACGAACGTAGTCCCCGGCGAGTTGGAAACACTGTTCAACTTCCGCTTCTCCACCGAATCCACCGCCGCCGACCTCAAGGAACGCGTCACTTCGGTGCTGGAAAAACACGGTCTGCGCTACGAACTCACCTGGGAACTTTCGGGCGAGCCCTTCCTCACCTCCACGGGCGAACTGCTCAATGCCGCGCGCGCGTGCATCGACCGCCACACCGGCCTCACGGCCGACGTGAACACCGCCGGCGGCACCTCGGACGGCCGCTTCATCGCTCCCACCGGCGCGCAGGTGCTGGAATTCGGACCGTTGAACGCCACCATCCACCAAGTGGACGAGCGCGTGGGCGTAGAAGAACTCGACACGCTTTCGTCTATTTACGAAAGCATCCTCGATCGGCTGCTTGGCTGAAGTTCAATCATCGCGGCCGTGGAGAACACCGGAGCCGTCGATGATGATCGTAGGTCACGTTGGCGCGCAGCAGCTACGTGACACGCGCGGCAGGAAGAATGTCACCAAGCTTCACAACGTGAACTACGGTCCCGACGGTATCGTTCGTCACGCCGTCGAAAGCCGCGCCACGGGCAAACCCTTGGGAAACGCTGATTTAATCGGCGTTTCCCGCGGCACATGGATGTGCCGCCATTTTCGTCCGCGTAAGCGGTTGAAAATGAAGGCGAGCAAAAACCACGCTTTTTGCTCGCCTTGCGCTGAGAAAGCCAGGATGGTTTTATTCAGCGCTTCCCTTGGGGTTCAGAGCAGTTCCTTGCGCAGTTGTGCAGCGCTCTTCGACGACAGCAGACCGGGCGCGATGTCCAGAACGGTGCGTGCGCCGTGTTCGCCGCTGCGATGGAGTCGGTAGGCAGCGCGCGCGTAGGCGACCAGCACGCTGGAGGTAAACTCGGGGTTGCTGTCGAGCTTGAGCGAGTACTCGATGATCTGCTTGCTGTTATTGCCGGTTTGGCCGCTGCGGATGACGAAGCCACCGTGCGACATGGCCGAGTGATCACGGTGCAAGTCCGCCTCGGAGATGAAGTGCACCGTGGTGTCGTAATCGGCGAAGTAGTCCGGCATGGTGACAATGGTCTGTTCCACGGCCTTGGCGTCGGCGCCCTCCTCGAGCACCACGTAGCATTCGCGTACATGCTTCTCGCGGGTGGAAAGCTGTGGCAGCGAGCCGCTGCGTACCCGCTCCATCGCCGCGGTGGACGGCACGGTGTACTGCACTCCCCCACGCACGCCCGGCACCCGCCGGATCGCATCCGAATGCCCCTGGCTCAGGCCCTTGCCCCAGAAGGTGTACGTCTCACCCGCGGGCAGTATAGCCTCGCCGAAGAGACGGTTGAGCGAAAACAATCCCGGATCCCAGCCCACGGAAATGATGGCCGTGCGCTGCGCGGGGCGTGCGGCCTCATCCACCGCGGCGAAATACTCGGGGATCTTGTTGTGGGTGTCGAAACTGTCGACGGTGTTGAACTGCGCCGCCAGTGCAGGGCCTTGCTCCGGCAGATCGCTTTTCGAGCCGCCGCAGAGGATGAGCACATCGATCGCGTCCCGGAATTGCCCGATGGTATCCATGCCGTGAACCGGTACGTTGGCCCCCAACGGTTTGATACTCGCCGGATTGCGACGGCTGAAAATCCCGACCAGTTGCATGTCGGGGCTGCGCGCGAGCGCCATCTCGACCCCACGGCCGAGATTGCCGTAGCCGACGATACCGATGCGAATGCTTTCTACCATTGAAAGGGTCTCCTTCATAAAGTCGTTCGTGGCGACGCTGTCGCTACACGCATGAGGTAGGTGTAATGCGCCTGAGCGATCCCGGTGTGCGCTTACTTGTGGGTGACGTCGTCGCGCAGGTACACGGGAAGCGCAACAGCCGCTGAGACGTACTCACCGCGCTCGTAGGCGGCGACCGCGAGCAGGGCGAGGTCGTGGGCATGAGGCAGGCGTTCGCCGTCGCGCTCGATGACCTGCACAGGCAGGCGTGCGCCGTAGGCGGCCCAGCCCGTGCCGGCACCGCACCAGACGCCGGCGTCGGGTAACACCACGGCCTCGGGGGCGGACACCTTCTCGGGGCCCGCGGGTTCCATCAGGCCGAGCGCAGCTGCGCGGAAGGCAGCCCAGTACACCTCTCCCATGCGCGCGTCGATGGCAGCGATGACATGCGACCAACCACGCTCGCGCAAGGCGCCCTGGGCCAGCGTCATCAATGTCGATACCGGCACCAGCGGCACGTCGAGCGCATAGCCGAGCCCCTGGGCAACGCCCGTAGCGATGCGCACTCCGGTAAAACTGCCGGGCCCGCGCCCGAAAGCGACGGCGTCGAGCTGCGAACGGGCAACGCCTGCTTCGGCGAGCACCTCGTCGCACATGGCAAGGATGAGGTCGGCATGGCCGCGCGGCGCGACCTGATGGCGCGATACCACGCGTCCGTGGGTGAACAAGGCGGCCGAACAGGCCTCGGTGGCGGTTTCGATAGCGAGCAGATTCATACAAGAAAAAAGCCCGCCGGCCTCACGACCGGCGGGCACTGGACGGAATGTCAGAAGGTATAGGACATGCCCAGGGAGACCACGGGATACCACTTATAATCGGCAAGGTCCTCCTGCGCATCGGCCTCTTCCTGGGCGCGGTGCTTTTCGAAATCCGCGAGCGCTGTGCCGGGCCCCGTGGCGGTCAAGGTCAGTTCCGGCGCGCCGTGATAGAAGGCGCCAATCTCCAGGTTCATGCCGAAGCCCTTGCCGCGGCCGGCGTTGCCCCAGCCCATGCCCACGTAGGCGCCACTGGTGAATTCGACCTCGCCGGTGAGGCTGTCGAGGGTATACAGTGTGCCGCTCAGGTCATACTGGCCGCCGGCGGAGGGTTTGCCCGTCATCTCGATGCTGTTGTTGTTGAACACATAACCCGCACTCAGGCGGAACGTGCCCTTGAACGGATACCAGTCGAGGATCGCCGAGGCGGTCTGTAGTGTGAGGTCCACGTCGTAGTCGATATCGCTCTCGGTGCCAGTGGTGCTGTAACTGAAGGCATTGAAGCCCACTCGGCCATTAATGCTCTCCATGAGCGGTGCCGTGACCTCCAGGCCGCCGCCCAGGGTACCCACCTTGAGACCGATACCCATGTCCGCCTGTGCAGTGGCGCTCACGACCATCGTCGCAAGGGTTGCGGCGCCCAGCTGAAGTCTTTTCATGGCATTCCCCATCACACTTTCGGTGAGATTCCTAAAGCGCGAGTGTACCCCGATGCAAGGCACAGAAGAACGAGCAGGTCACAGTTTCCGCACGGGCATCTAGGCTTATGCGGAACGCAACGGAGCGCGAGTTATGCCGACACCCCTTATCCACTACCTGGGCATCGTCGTGGTGGTCCTGCTGTTTCTGCTGGCACTCTCCTAGGACGCCGTTCAACCTTCGGCCGTCGACTCGAGTTTCTTCCAGATGCAATTGCCGCCGCTGGCCTTGTCAATGGCCGCAAGCCGGCTTTCGTGGGCGGCCAGTTCCTCAGGGCCGGCGTGCACGACCTTGAGCGCCGGCCGGCCGGCGTCGAGTCGGCGCACGCCAGCCACCTGCGACTGCCCGGCGGCGCTGGTGGCGCCGCCCAGGGACAGGCTGGTCTGACCGCCGGTCATGGCCAGATAGACGTCGGCCAGGATTTCCGCGTCGAGCAGTGCGCCGTGCAGCGTCCGGTGGGTGTTGTTGACCTCGTAACGGCGGCACAGGGCATCGAGGTTGTTTTTCTGGCCCGGATGCAGCTCACGCGCCAGTTTCAGGGTATCGAGGACACCGCACAGGGCCTCAATGCGGTGCGCGTGCCCGCACAACGTAAGCTCGTGGTTCAGAAAGCCCACATCGAAGGCGGCGTTGTGGATGACGAGCTCGGCGCCTTCGATGAATTCGAGAAACTCGCTCGCCACGTCGGCAAAGCGCGGCTTGTCCGCCACCATGTCGTTGGTGATGCCGTGCACCTCCATGGCGCCTTCGTCAATGGCCCGCTCAGGGTTCAAGTAGTGATGGAAGGTGCGCCCGGTGAGCCGCCGGTTGAACAGTTCCACGCAACCGATCTCGATGATGCGATGGCCTTCGGCCGGTTCGAGGCCGGTGGTTTCGGTGTCGAGTACGATTTGGCGCATGTCAGGGCCTTTTTAAGCAGAAGAATTCAATGCAGAGGACGCAGAGAACGCAAAGTAATTCGTGTGGGCGCGTGGCCGCAGGCATGTCACGCGTTCACCGCATTTCGTCGATGCCGCGGTTGGCCAGGGCGTCGGCCAGTTCGTTTTCCGGGTGGCCGGTGTGGCCGCGCACCCATTGCCACTCGACGCGGTGCCGGGCGGTGGCCTCGTCGAGCTGTTGCCACAGATCGACGTTCTTCACGGGCTTTTTGTCGGCGGTGATCCAGCCGCGCTTTTTCCAGCCGGGCAGCCACTTGGTCACGCCGTCCATCACGTACTTGGAATCGGTGGTGAGCCGCACCGCACAGGCGCGGTTCAGGGCCTCCAGGCCGCGGATCGCCGCGGTGAGTTCCATGCGGTTGTTGGTGGTGTGACGTTCGCCGCCGTGCAGGGTCTTCTCCTTGCCCTTGTAGCGCAGCACCACGCCCCAGCCGCCCGGACCCGGGTTGCCGCGGCAGGCGCCGTCCGTGAACATCTCCACCAGCTCGTCGTTTTCGTTCATGTCTTGTCACGGCGCAGGCCGGCTTGGGAAATGCGGCCAGGCAGCAGTCGGGCGCGCGAGGAACGCCAGCGCGGGCGAATGGGCGTGAGGGTGGTCACGCGCTTTCTCGCCACCAGCAGGAAACCGCCGCCGAGGAACGACCACCAGCGCCGGCCAGTCCGCTCCAGCAGGTGAAAGCGCTGCATGAGGCCGGGGTGCTCCACGGGGGGGCGGAAAAAATAACTGCGTGTCAGGATGGTGTCAAAGCCGAGCAGCGCCAGCCAGTCCTTGAGCCGCGACGGCGTGAAGAACCGGCCGCACCAGGGTGTCTGCCCGCGCCAGCCGGTCAGCAGACGCCACAGCCCCCACAGGCTCCACGGATTGAAGCACAAAATCACCACATGCCCCTCGGGGACCAGGGTGCGGTCCGCCTCGCGCAGCACCTGGTGCGGGTTGCGCTGGAATTCCAGGGTGTGCGGCAGCAGCAGCACGTCCAGGCTGTCGGAGGCGAACGGCAGGGCCACGGCCTCACCGAACAGGCAATGCTCACCCGCGCCCGGGACCCTGATGGGCAGGTCATCGAGCACCATGCAGTGGGAGACGCGTGAGCTCTCGACCAAATCCACCGGCGCCGGGATACCGACCTGCAGCAGGTGATAGCCAAACAGGTTCGGCAGCACCGAATCCAGCTGTTCGCGCTCGGCGGCCAGCAGCTCCTGGCCCAGGGGACGCCCATACCAGTCACGCAGCCTGCGCCGCGCGTCGGCCGGATCGGGACAGCGATAGGCGCGCAGCAGACGTTTCCAGCGTGATTCCCTGCGTTCGCCGCTCATTGACCCCGCCTCCGCCGCCTGTCAGTATGCCGCCCCATGTTGAGAATCGATTGCATCCCCGCCTTTGATGACAACTACATTTGGGCGCTCCATACCGCGCCGGGCCGCGTGGCCCTGGTGGACCCGGGCGACGCCGAGCCGGTCATCGCCTATCTGGAGCGCACCGGACTGACGCCGGAGGCCATCTTAATCACCCACCACCATGGTGACCATACCGGCGGCGTGGCCGAGCTGGTGGCGCGCTGGCCCGTGGCCGTGTACGGCCCCGCACGCAAGCGCTTTGGCGACCTGAACCGGCCGGTGCGCGAAGGCGAAAGGCTGGCGCTCGGGAGCGACCTGCTGTTCGAGGTGCTCGATACGCCCGGCCACACCCGTGATCACGTGTGTTACGTGGGCGCAGGCGTGCTGTTTTGTGGCGACACGCTGTTTACGGCGGGCTGCGGCCGGTTGTTCGAGGGCAGCCCCGAACAGATGCACGCCTCCCTGGAGAAGCTCCGCGCCCTGCCCGATGACACCCTGGTCTACTGCGCCCACGAATACACCCTGGCCAACCTGACTTTCGCCCGCGTGGCCGAACCGGCCAATGCGGCCATCGAGGCACGACAACAGGCGGCGCAACGTGCCCGTGCCGCGGGCGAGGCAACCGTGCCCAGCACGCTTGGCCTGGAGAAACAGACCAATCCGTTCCTGCGCAGCCACATTCCTGCACTGCGGGAGGCCGCCGAGCGCTTCGCGGCCGAGCCCCTGCCGAACGGCGCCGCGGTGTTCGGCGCGGTGCGGCGCTGGAAAGACGCGCTCGACTGAAACCGTCGGCTTCTCGCCAGCGGGCGAAAAACCCGCCCGGAACGCGGAAAAATGTGAAGGCCCGCTGCGCGTTTTCCGGAAAAACGCGTCACGCTCCACACCTCGCAAGGTCACGAAGCGGTTGAACCGTGACCCCGCCCCCGCCTACCATTCCACGGTCATGAAAAAGATCGCATCCCCGCTCTCCGTCACCCTGCCCTTCGCCATCGCCTTATCGCTCACCGGCTGCCTGCCCCAGCACGTGCGGGTCGCCGACGGCACTGCGCTGGCCGAGCCAGAAGCCTACACCACCGCCGAGTCCGTGCCGGAAGATGCGGTCGCACTGGAAACGGCGCACACCGAGGGTGAAATCACGGCCGAGGCAGCGGAACCCGTCCCCATCGAGGACCCGGACATCTGGGCGCGGATCCGCCGCGGCATGACCCTGGAAGGCCGGGATCATCCGGGCATCGCCAACGACCTGGCCTGGTTTGCCCGCCACCAGGCTTACCTGGATCGCGTCGCCGATCGCGCCGAACCCTACATACACCTCATCGTCAAGGAGGTGGAACGCCGCGGCATGCCCAGCGAACTGGCGCTGCTGCCGGTGGTGGAAAGCGCCTTTCAGCCGTTTGCCTATTCCCACGGCCGCGCGGCCGGGATCTGGCAGTTCGTGCCGGGCACGGGTCGCCGCTTCGGCCTGAAACAGACCTGGTGGTATGACGGCCGCCGCGACATCGATCGCGCCACCCACGCCGCGCTCGACTACCTGCAGTTCCTGAACAAGGAATTCGACGGTGACTGGCTGCTGGCCCTGGCCGCCTACAACTCCGGCGAAGGCACGGTGCTGCGCGCCCAGCGCAATAATCGACGCAAGGGCAAGGCTACCGACTTCTGGTCCCTCGACCTGCCGCGCGAGACGCGCGGCTACGTGCCCAAGCTGCTTGCCATATCCGCCATCGTCAGCGATCCCGCTGCGCACGGCATCGCCCTCAAGCCCATCGCCAACGCACCCCATCTGGCGGCGGTGGACGTCGGTTCGCAGATCGACCTGGATCTGGCCGCCGAGCTGGCGGGCATCTCCTTGGACGACATGTACCGCTACAACCCGGCCTTCAACCGCTGGGCCACGGACCCGGACGGCCCGCACAGCCTGCTCGTGCCGGTCGACACGGCCGAGGCATTCCAGGCCCGGCTTGCGGAACTGCCCCCGGCCAAACGCATCCAGTGGGTGCGTCACCGTATCCACAGCGGCGAGACCCTGGGCACCATCGCCGAGCGCTACAAGACCACGGTATCGCTCATCAAGAAGGTCAACAGCATCCGCGGCAACAATATCCGCGCAGGCCACTCCCTGGTCATTCCGGTGGCGCGCAAAGACCTGGCGCGCTACCGCCTGAGCGCGGAACAGCGCCTCGCGAGCATCCAGGAAACCCCGCGCAAGGGCGAAAAGATCGAATACGTCGTGCAAGCGGGCGACAGCTTCTGGACCATCGCCCAGGCCCATGGGGTCTCGGTGGAGCAGCTGGCGCACTGGAACGGCATGGCGCCGCGCGACCCGCTGCATCCGGGCCAGCGTCTGGTCATCTGGGGGCAAACGACGGAGGAACCCGCCATGGCGCGTGTGAGCCTGTCGCCCGGCAACTTCCGGCACCCGCACAGCGATCTGCTGCGTCAGCGCATCGGCTACACGGTGCGGAGCGGCGACTCCCTCGCCGTCATCTCAAAGAAATTCCAGGTGAGCGTCGCCGATCTCAAACGCTGGAACCGCCTCAACAACACGCTGCTGCGCCCGGGGCAGCGCCTGACGGTCTATGTCGACGTGACGCGCCAGTCCGGCAATATCTGAGGTTTTGCCTGGATGAAGCGCAGCCAGGCCCGATGTCTGTTGCATGAGCAACGTAGCGATGGAGCGGCAGTGGAACCGGGAAACACTGGCGTTTTAAATTCTGGTTGGGTTTGTTGCTGAGGTGTGGGCTCACGCCAACGATCATTTTGACGGGGGTTCCGTCCCTACACTCATGCCCTTTTCTTCGAGTTTCGTAGGTCACGTTGGCGCGGAGCGTCTACGTGACATCTTCAACATGGCGCTACGCGCGAAGAGTGATTAGACGGGGGTTCCGTCCCTACACTCGTGCCCTTTTCTTCGAGTTTCGTAGGTCACGTTGGCGCGCAGTGTCTACGTGACATCTTCAATAACGTAGCGCTTCGCGCGAAGATTATTTGACGGGGGATTCCGTCCCCCTACGCCGGGTTCCTTTTCTTTGCGCGGCCAAAGAAAAGGAACCAAAAGAAAGGCCGCCCGGATGGCTCGCCCCTTCGGGGGTTCCCTGCGCTACTCAGCCAAGGCGGGGGTCTGCACACGGGCCATCCTGGCCCGAGCGCAGACGATGCGCCATCCATGGCGCATCCCCCTTCGGGGCCATTTCCGCCTTGGCTTCCGTTGCTCGGCGAGCCATACGGGACTCAAAGACCGCTCGCTTTGCTCGCTCAAGAGACGCTTCGCGCAAAAGAAGAAAGGCCGGACCTACTGCTCGGTATTCCGAGCGTCACGATATCGGACGGATTCTTCGAACCCCGTATGCCGCGCCGAGCACCGCAGTCCGAATCGGATGAGGCCCGAAGGGGACGCGCCAGGGATGGCGCGTCGTCTGCACTCGGGGCAGGAGGCCCCGTGTGCAGACCCCCGATTCGGACGACCAATCGGCAGGATTGCCGATTGGCACGCCGTAGGCGCCCGAAGGGCAGCGGCACAGGGATGTGCCGCTGTGAGGAGCGCAGGGCACCGCCCGAAGGGCGGCGCGGCATTCGGGCGGCCTTTCTTTGGGGTACTTTTCTTTGGCCGCGCAAAGAAAAGTACCTCGTCGCAGGGGGGCGAAAACCCCCGTCTATATAATCTTCGCGCGCAGCGCATCCTTCGATTACCGTGGATTGTCACGTAGGCGCTCCGCGCCAACGTGACCTACGAATTTCGAAGAAAGGAACCCGGCGTAGGGGGACGGAATCCCCCGTCAAAACATTCTTCGGGCGGAACGCATCCGTAACAACAAACCAAGCCAGAAGCAACCGCCGATACCTGTCCCCGATTCAGCTCCGTCAGTGAGCATGACCCGCCCTATGATCCGGTCATTCTCCGCGACCTCCGCGCCTCCGCGTACTCTGCGTTATACCCCCCAACCGCACAGTTCGGTTCCATCCAGGCTACGCGGTCTGCCTGAGCAATGAGGCCTGCAACAACAGCCGCGTGTAATCGTGCTGTGGACGGGTGAAGACCTGCTCGGTATCGCCGCTTTCCACCACCTGCCCTTGTCGCATGACCAACACACGATGGCAGACGGATCGGATGACCTTCAAGTCGTGAGAAATGAACAAATAGCTCATGCCGTGGCGCAGCTGCAGGCCGCGCAACAGCCCCAGCACCTGCTTCTGCACTGAAACGTCCAGTGCACTGGTGGGCTCGTCGAGCAGGATCAGCTTGGGCTCGAGCACCACGGCGCGGGCGATGGCGATGCGCTGGCGCTGGCCGCCGGAGAACTCGTGCGGATAACGCGACATCATCGCCGCTTCCAGTCCCACCTCTTCCAGCACGGAGCACACACGTTCACGACGCGCCTCACGCGTCAGGCGCGGGAAATGCACGCGTAGCCCCTCGCCGACGATCTGCTCCACCGTCATGCGCGGTGACAGGGACGAATAGGGGTCCTGGAATACCACCTGCACGTGACGACGCAGATCGCGCAGCTCCTGCCCGCTTGCCGTCGCCAGATCGCTGCCGTTGAAACGGATGGCCCCTTCGCAACGCTGCAGCCGCAGCAGGCACATGCCCAGCGTCGACTTGCCGGAACCGGACTCGCCCACGATGCCCACGGTTTCGCCGGGACGTACGGTAATGCTCACGTCGTCCACCGCCTTCACTTCGCCGACGGTACGACGGAAGAAACCCGCGCGGATGGGGAAATAGCAACGGATCCCTTCACCCACCATGACCGGCTTGGCGGATGCGGACGGCGAATCGCCGGTCAGCGGCTCCGGCTCGCTGGCAAGCAGATGGCGCGTGTACGGGTGCTCGGGCGCGGCGAACAGTTTCCCCACCGGCGCCTGCTCCACCAGCCTGCCCTGCTGCATCACGCACACGCGATCGGCGAAGCGGCGCACCACATTGAGATCGTGGGTGATGAACAGCACCGCCATGTTGAATTCGCGCTGGAGTTCGTCGAGCAGGTCGAGGATCTGCTTCTGGATGGTGACGTCCAGCGCCGTGGTCGGCTCATCGGCGATGAGCAGTTTCGGGCTGCACGCGAGCGCCATGGCGATCATCACGCGCTGGCGCTGGCCGCCCGAAAGCATGTGCGGGAAGGCGTCGATGCGCTGTCCGGGATCGGGTAGGCCGACGCGCCCCAGCAGTTCGATGGCGCGCGCGCGCGCCGCCACGCGGTCCAGTCCGATATGGACTGTCAGCGGCTCGATGAGCTGCTCACTGATGGGATAGACCGGATTGAGCGAGGTCATGGGTTCCTGGAACACCATCGCCACATCACGCCCGCGTACGCGCCGTAATTCGCGCTCGGTCAACCGCAGGAGGTCGCGCCCCTCCAGGTGGATGCGCCCGCTGTAGCCGGTCATTTGTGGATCGTGTAGGCGCAGCACGGAAAGCGCGGTCACCGATTTACCGGAGCCGGACTCGCCCACCAGGGCCACCTTCTCGCCCGCGCCTACACTCAGGCTCACGCCCTCGGTGACGCGCCTGCGCGCACCATGCGGCCCGAAGGCGACACTGAGGTCTTCGATGCGAAGCAATTCCTTCATATCAGCCCCGCCGCGGATCCAGGGCCTCGCGCAGCCCCTCGCCGATGAATATGAGCAGTACCAGGGTACCCACCAGGACGCCGAAGGTGGTCATGGAAAGCCACCAGGCCTCGATGTTGTCCTTGCCCTGAGCGAGCAGTTCGCCGAGGCTCGGTGTCGTCGGTGGTACGCCGAGGCCGAGGAAATCCAGGCTGGTGAGTGCCAGGATGGCGCCGCTGATGCGGAACGGCAGGAAGGTGATCACCGGCGTCATGGCGTTGGGCAGCAGGTGCCGGAAGATGATGCCGCCGTGGCCCACACCCATGGCCTGCGCCGCCCTCACGTAATCCATGTTGCGCCCACGCAGGAACTCCGCGCGCACGTAATCCGCCAAACCCATCCAACCGAACATGGACAACAGCACCACCAGCAGCAGGATGCTCGGGTTAAAGATGGAGGCGAAGATGATGAGCAGGTAGAGCTCCGGCATGGAGCTCCAGATCTCGATGAAGCGTTGCGCGAACAGGTCCAGCCGACCGCCGAAGTAACCCTGCACCGCGCCGGCGAGCACCCCGATGAGCGTACCAACCGCCGTGAGCGCCAGCGCAAACAGCACCGACAGACGGAAGCCGTAGATGAGCCGCGCCAACACGTCGCGGCCACGGTCGTCTGTACCGAGCAGGTTGTCGGGCGACGGCGGCGCGGGGTTGGCCGCTTCGCTGAAATAACTGATGGTATCGAAGCGGTAGGGATTGGGCGGATAAACCGCCCAGTTGTCGCCCGTCGACAGGCGCTCGCGTACGAACGGATCCAGGTAATCGGCCTCGGTATCGAAATCGCCGCCAAACGCGGTCTCTGGATATTCCTTCACGATGGGGAAATACAGGCTGCCCTCGTAGCTCACGACTAACGGCTTGTCGTTGCTCAGCAGACCGGCGAAAAGGCTCAGGCCGAATAACACCAGGAAGATCCACAGGCTCCAGTAACCGCGCCGGTTCGCCTTGAAGCGCCGCCACGCGCGCGCGGCATAACCCGGCGCGGCCCGTGTGCGGGATTCGTATAGGGTTTCGCCAGGCTGTATGTCGCTCATCGGTCGAGGGACTCGAACTGGATACGCGGGTCAACGAGCACGTAGCAAATGTCCGTGAGCAGCTTCGCGACGAGACCGAGCAGCGTGAACAGATAGAGCGTGCCGAGCACCACCGGATAGTCGCGCTTGATCACCGATTCGTAGGACAGCAGGCCGAGGCCGTCCAGCGAAAAGATGGTCTCGATGAGCAGGCTGCCGGTGAAGAACGCCGCCAGGAAGGCGCCGGGGAAGTTGGTCACCAGAGGAATGACCGCGTTGCGGAACACGTGTTTGTAGAGGATGGTGTTCTCCGCCAACCCCTTGGCGCGTGCCGTGAGCACGTATTGTTTACGGATCTCCTCCATGAAGCTGTTCTTGGTGAGCATGGTCATCACCGCGAAACTGCCCACCATGGCAGCGGTGACCGGCAGCACCATGTGCCAGAGGTAGTCGAGGACTTTGCCGTACCAGGGTAGTTCTGACCAGTTGTCGGAGACGAGTCCGCGCAGCGGGAAGATATCGAGGAAGCTGCCGCCGCCGAACAACACCAGCAGCACGATGCCGAGCACGAAGCCGGGGATGGCATAGCCGATCAATACGACAGTGCTCGACACCACATCGAAGGTGCTGCCATCGCGCACCGCCTTGGCGATGCCCAAGGGAATGCAGGTGAGATAGGTCAGGAAGAACGTCCACATGCCCAGGCTGATGGAGACGGGCAGCTTGGAGATGATGAGATCGATGACCGATTGATGGTGGAAATAGCTGGTGCCGAGATCGAAGGTCAGATAGTTGCCCATCATCTCCACGAAACGCTGCGGCGCGGGCTTGTCGAAGCCGAACAGCTCACGCAGCTCCTGCACGCGCTGCGCATCCAGGCCGGAGGCACCGCGATAGAGCCCTTCCACGCCGGCGCTCACTTCGCCGCCCATGCCAGCGCGTCCCTGCTGGATCTGGTGGATCAACTGCTCCACCGGCCCGCCTGGTACGAACTGGGTGACGGTGAACGTGACCAGCATGATGCCGATCAGGGTCGGCAACATCAGCAAGAGACGCTTGAAGATATAGTTCGCCATGCCTTTAATTCACCGGCTGTTTCCACCAGGTGCTGATGGCCCAGGTGATGGGATCGTAATAAAACGGCAGTGTTTCAGGAAAAGCGAATCGATCCCAATAGGCGACGCGATGGCTGGCGATATACCAATTGGGCACTAGATATTCATTGTGCAGCAGAACCCGGTCGAGGGCGTGCACCGCAGTGACCAGTTGCTGGCGATCGCCGGCGTACACCACCTCCTGCACCAGTTCGTCCACCACCGGATTCCTTATTCCCGCCACGTTGCTGGAGCCTTCCTGTTCGGCCGCGCTCGAGTGGAACATGCCCACCAGTTCATTGCCGGGTGACTGGGATTGCGGATAGACGTGCACGATCATCTCAAAATCGAAGGTTTCCACCTTGCGCTGGTAGATCGCCGGGTCCACCGTGCGGTACTGGACCTGGATGCCCAGGCGTTCCAGATTGCGGGCAAACGGCGCGACGATGCGCTCGAAGGGTTTTTGCACCAGCGTGATCTCGAAAGCAAACGGCTGGCCCCGCGCATTGCGCAACGCACCGTCGCGATACCGCCAGCCAGCGTCCGCCAGTAGCGCCTTCGCCTCTTTCAGGTTGTCCCGCAGGCTATGGGGCGGGACTGTGCTGGCAGGCTTCCATGCCTCAGTGAATACCGTGTCGGGAATCCGACCGCGAAAGCGCTCCAGGAGTTTCAATTCGTCGCCTTGCGGCAACCCACTGGCTGCCAGCTCGGAATTCGAGAAATAGCTGTAGCAACGGGTGTACTGGTCGTAGAACAGCTTGCGGTTCGCCCACTCGAAATCCATGGCCAGGGCAATGGCCCGCCGCACGCGCTGATCGGCGAACAGCGGACCGCGCAGGTTGAAAACGAAGCCCTGCATGCCCGCATTGTTGCGGTGGCGGAATTCCCGTTTGACGATAAGGCCGTCGGCAAACTTGGGGCCGCGATAATCACGCGCCCACTGCTTGGAGTTGTTCTCGAAGGCGAACTCGAATTCACCGGCCTTGAAGGCCTCCAGCTGCACCGTGTCGTCGCGGTAGTACTTGAAGGTGACGCGCTCGAAATTGAACATGCCACGCCGCACGTTCAAATCATTCGCCCAATAGTCGCGATTCCGAACATAAGTAATGAACTTGCCCAACTCGTAACGCTCGACCCGGTACGGTCCGCTGCCGATGGGCTGTTCCAGCGCGATGCGGTCGAAGGGACGGTCCTTCACCCAATGCCTGGCGAAAATGGGGATCTGCCCCGCAATCATGTGCAGCTCGGGATTGCGGCGGGCGAAGTTGAAGCGCACCGTGCGCTCATCGAGCACGTCGGCGCTGATGATATCGGCCCAGTAAAAGCGGTACTGCGGATGGGCCTCCTTACTCTTCAATGCATCGAAGGAGAATTTCACGTCGGCGGCCAGCACCGGCGTGCCGTCGGCAAAGCGCGCCGCCGGGCGCAGCCGATAGGTCACCGACAGGCCGTCATCCGCCAGCTGCACGTCTTCGGCGAGCAGACCGTACTGGGAAAAGGGCTCGTCCCAGCTCGGCTGCATGAGGGTTTCGAACACCAGCAGGGTAAGACCGTCCGCAGAGGTGCCCCGCAAGGTGAAAGGGTTCAGGCTATCGAAACTTCCCGGTACCCCCATCACGAAGTCACCGCCGCGCGGCGCGTCCGGATTAACGTAATCGAAGTGGGTGAAGTCGGCCGGGTAACCGGGTGTGTAGCCAAGCGCCTGGGCGGATGACGCCAGCACCGGCGCTGCGGAAAAGACCGTCCAGGCACACACGGCCAGGGTGATAAGGGCGCGAAAAGTCAGAGCGCCTGCGGTACGTCGACCCATTGCCAATACCATTGCGCGTGGGAGCGCGGAATGAATTCGTTACACCTTGCGAGGACTGTTGAGGCGAGTAAAGGCTTCTAGTCTCGTGTTGGCGCCGGAGGTGATATGCCGCGCGATCAATGCGGTGGCCGTAACGACACAAGCCCCAAGCACGCCGCCGCATACTACACGAATCATAGGACAACAGGAGAGGACTATGGGTTTCTTCCACGCCAAGCGCGCTGATCATAGCGCTGGCGAGCGATCGCTCCTTTGCCTCGGGTGTGGCTGCCGCGCTGCATCGTGAGGGTGCGAACTGGCGTTTACCTACCAGGACGAAAAGCTCCGTGAGCGTGTCGAGAAATTGACTGCGGAGTTCGGTTCGGAGCTCACCCTCGCTGTGATCTCACTTCCGACGAACAGGTCGATGGCACCGTCGCCTATCTGCGCGAGCACGGCTGGGAAGACATCGACATCATCGTCCATTCGGCGGCCTTCGCCCCGTCCGGGCAGCTGGACGGCGACTTCCTGGATGACGTGACACGCGAAGGGTTCCGCGTCGCCCACGATGTGAGTTGCCTACAGCTTCGTGCCCCTCGCCAAGGCGGCTTGCCCATGCTGCGTGAAGGCGGCAGCCTGCTCACCATGACCTGCCTGGGTGCAGTGCGCGCCGTGTCTCACTACGGGGTCATGGGACTCGCCAAGGCCACCCTCACGGCCCGCGTGCGCTACCTGGCTGCAGCAAGCCTCGGTCCCCGCAACCTCCGCGGCAACGCCGTCTCCGCCGGCCACCACATCACGGCCATGGCCGTTCCGGGTTAGCATCAGATACGGCGCGGGCGCACAACACAGAAATGCCGGGCAGCGCCCGGCGTTTCTGTTCCCATTCATACAGCTCACAGCTTGTCGCGATTCACCCGGATCTTGCTCTGCGCCCGCAGGGTCTCGACCACCCCCTGGTACAAGGCTTCGGCATTCGCGCGTTCCAGTTGCGGCGCCTTCGCATCCGCCGGCACCTCGCCCTCTTTTACCTGGAACAGCACTACCACCGCCAGATCGTTGGAAGGCAGGGCGGTGCGCTCCACACTGCTGTCGTCTTGCGGTCGCGGCATGCGGAAGGCCAGTTGCACGACGGCGGCCGGCGCCTTTGTGTCGTTGCGCATGGTTTCCTGGCGCCTCCATTCATAACCGTTCTTCTTGGCGTAGGCGGTCGGGTCCATCTTGCTGCTCCGCAGCGCTTGTTCCGCCCGATCAGCCGCTTCGGCGGCGGCAGCGCGGGCCTTCTCCTGGCGCAAGTAATCGTCAATCTGTCCACGGACCTCGGTCAGCGGACGCACCGAAGCCGGCTGCCGGTCGGCCACGCGCAGCACGACCAGGTGGTCGGGCGTAAGCTCCACAGGGTCGCTGTTGTTGCCGCCCTCAAGGACTTCGTCGCTGAAAGCAGCCTGCCGCAGCTTCGCGTTGGCGAACAGGCCTTCGCCGCGCTCGCGCGACAAGTAAGCGCTTTGTTGCAGCGGCAGGTGCAGTTCCTCGGCCACGGTCTGTAGCTCGTCGGGATGCTCGTAGGTGAGGTTTGCGAGCTGGTCCGCCGCTTCGTAAAAACGCTGACGCGCCTGTTCCTGGCGCAGGCGTGTCTGGATCGAGTCGCGCACCGCGGTAAACGGCTTCACTTCGCCGCCACGCACGTCTTCGAGCTGGATGACATGGAAGCCGAAGCTGCTCCGCACAGGCTCGCTCACCGCCCCCTTTGCCAGGCCGAACACCGCCTGCTCGAAGGCCGGGTCCATTACGCCGCGGCCGAAGAAGCCGAGATCGCCGCCCTGTTTCGCCGAACCCGGGTCTTCCGACTGCGCGCGCGCCAGTTCGGCGAAGTCCTTGCCCGCGCGGATCTGTGCCAGGGTGTCCTCAGCCTTCTTGCGTGCGGCCTCGACGGTCGCTTGGTCTGCATCGGCTGCCACTTGGAAAAGGATGTGGCGCGCGCGGCGTTCCTCGGGGGCGGCGAACTCCTCGGGGTGCGAGTCGTAGTAGGCCTGCACCTCGTCTTCGCTCACCTTCACGTCGCGCGCCAGCGTGTCCACCGAGAGTTCGACATAAGCGACCTTCACACGCTCCGGCTCGGTGAACTGGGCCTGATTGGCTTCGTAATACGCCTGGGCCTCCGCCTCGCTCACCTCGACCTTGCCGACGAAACGGGAAACCGGCACCAACAGGTAGCCGTAATCACGCTTTTGGTTCTGCAGGCGCAGGTAGTGCTGCGCCTCGGTGGGCGCCGCAAAATCGGTGGTACTCACGGCTGACTGGAGCTGCGAAACCAGCAGGTCACGGCGCAGTTCGGCCTCAAAACCCTGGGTGGTGTAGCCCTGCAGGCGCAGGGCGCGCTCGTAGGCAGCCGAGGAAAACTGGCCGTCCTCGCCCTGGAAGGCGGGAATCGCGCGGATGATGGAAGCCAGCTGCGCATCGGAGACCCACAGCCCGCCATCGACTGCGGCCTGAACCAGCACTTCGCGTTCGATGAGGCTCTGCAGGATGGCTTCCCGCATGGGCGCCTCGGCGAACATCTCCGGACGGAAGTTGGGGCCCAGCATCTCCTGCAAGCGCTGACGCTGCTGCGCAATGGCGGACTGAAGCTGCGCCGAGGAAATGGCAGTATCGTTTATCTTGGCCACCGGCACGTCCTTGCCGCCGCCCAGGTATTCCTGGACACCCCACAGGGCGAAGGTCAATGCGATGAAGCCGACGATGATCCAGGCAATCAGACCCTGGGCACGTGCACGGATGTACTGAAGCATAGACTTTCCCGTGTCGATAAAAAAAAAGGGCGCAGCCAGTGCACCCTTCTCTTTTTAGTGGCGGAGTGGACGGGACTCGAACCCGCGACCCCCGGCGTGACAGGCCGGTATTCTAACCGACTGAACTACCACTCCTGATTTACCGATGGTGGGTGCTGAGGGACTTGAACCCCCGACCCTCGCCTTGTAAGGGCGACGCTCTACCAACTGAGCTAAGCACCCGGAAAACAAGACGGGTTAGTTTACGGCATCCTTCAGGCCTTTGCCAGCCTTGAAGGTAGGAACCTTGCTCGCGGCGATCTCGATGGTCTCGCCGGTCTTCGGGTTGCGGCCGGAACGAGCGGCGCGCTCGCGCACCACGAAGGTGCCGAAACCCACCAGGCTCACCTGGTCACCCTTCTTCAGCGCGCCGGAGATTGCTTCAACCATTGCGTCCACTGCACGAGCAGCTGCGGCCTTGGAAATATCGGCACCTTCCGCTACTACGTCGACCAATTCCGATTTATTCACTTAGGGTTCCCCTTGGTTCTTTTAAAAAAAAACACCGCCTGCATGCAACAGGCGGCCGGGTTGTGGGTGCGTTTTATACCAACTGGGTTCTCGCAGTGTCAAGGCAAAGCGGCCAACAAGCCGGCCGCTCGTCCGATCTCAATGCGTGTGCACCGTCGCACTTTCCTTGGCGCCCTTGTCCTTCACGTCGACACCCTCCACCGCTTCCGGCAAGGGCGTCGGTGCGTGGGTGAGCGCCATCTGCAGTACTTCATCGATCCATTTGACCGGATGGATGTCCAGATCCTTCTTGATGTTCTCCGGCACTTCCTCGAGGTTGCGGCGGTTTTCTTCGGGGATGATCACCCGTTTGACACCGCCGCGATGCGCCGCAAGGAGTTTCTCCTTGAGACCGCCGATGGGTAGCACCTCACCGCGCAGCGTGATCTCGCCGGTCATCGCCACGTCGGCACGCACCGGGATGCCCGTGAGTGCGGAGACGATGGCCGTACACATGCCGATGCCTGCGCTCGGGCCGTCCTTGGGAATGGCACCTTCGGGCACGTGCACGTGGATGTCCTGATTCTCGTAGAAGTCAGGCTTGATGCCGAGCACCTTGGCACGGCCGCGCACCACACTCATGGCCGCCTGGATGGATTCCTTCATGACGTCGCCCAGCTGGCCTGTCACCGTGTGCTTACCCTTGCCGGGTACCACCACGGTCTCGATACTCAGCAGTTCGCCACCCACCTCCGTCCAGGCAAGGCCGGTGACCTGGCCCACCTGATCCTTCTCTTCGGCCAGGCCGTAGCGGAATCGGCGTACGCCCAAGTACTTCTCCAGATTCGCCTCGTCGACCACTACCTTTTCCGACGGCGGCGTGAGCAGCACGTCCTTGACCACCTTGCGGCAGATCTTGGCGATCTCGCGTTGCAGGTTGCGCACACCGGCCTCGCGCGTATAGAAGCGGACGATGCCGCGGATCGCTGCCTCGGTGATCTCCAGTTCTTCTTCCTTCAGGCCGTTGCCCTTGATCTCCTTGGGCACCAGATAACGGCGGGCGATGTTGAGCTTCTCGTCCTCCGTGTAGCCGGCGATGCGGATCACCTCCATGCGGTCAAGCAGTGGACTGGGGATGTTCATGGAGTTGGCCGTGGCGACGAACATCACGTCGGACAGGTCGTAATCCACTTCCAAATAGTGATCGCTGAAGGTGTTGTTCTGCTCCGGATCGAGCACTTCGAGCAGGGCCGAGGCCGGATCGCCACGGAAATCCATGGCCATCTTGTCGATCTCGTCGAGCAGAAACAGCGGATTGCGCACCTTCACCTTGGACAGGTTCTGCACAATTTTACCCGGCATGGAACCGATGTAGGTACGGCGATGGCCGCGGATTTCCGCTTCATCGCGTACGCCACCCAGCGACATGCGCACGAACTTGCGGTTCGTGGCGCGCGCGATGGACTGACCGAGCGAGGTCTTGCCCACGCCCGGCGGTCCCACCAGACAGAGGATCGGGCCTTTCAGCTTTTCGACGCGCTGCTGCACGGCGAGGTATTCGAGGATGCGTTCCTTTACCTTCTCCAGGCCGTAGTGATCAGCCTCGAGGATCTGTTCAGCACGCGCCAGGTCGATGCTCACCTTGGTGCGCTTCTTCCAGGGCACGCTCACCAGCCAGTCGATGTAGTTTCGCACCACGGTCGCTTCCGCGGACATGGGCGACATCATCTTCAACTTGGCGAGCTCGGCCGATGCCTTGGCCTTGGCCTCCTTGCTCATGCCGGCCTTGTCGATCTTCTTCTCGAGCTCTTCGAGCTCGTTGGGATGATCCTCCAACTCGCCCAGTTCCTTCTGGATGGCCTTCATCTGTTCATTGAGGTAGTACTCGCGCTGGCTCTTCTCCATCTGGCGCTTCACGCGACCACGGATGCGCTTTTCAACCTGAAGAAGGTCGATTTCGCTTTCGAGCATGGCCATGAGGTGCTCGAAGCGCTCGCGCAGGTCGCTGATCTCGAGGATCCTCTGCTTCTCCTCGATCTTCAGCGCCATATGCGCGGCCACGGTGTCCACCAGGCGGTTAGCGTCATCGATACCCGACAGCGAACTCAGCACCTCCGGCGGCACCTTCTTGTTCAGCTTCACGTACTGATCGAACTGGTTCATCACCGAGCGGGCGAGCACTTCCGACTCACGCTCGTCGATGAACGGCAACTCAAGCACGTTGACCTGCGCCGAGAAATATGACGGGTTGGGCAGGAAGTGGACGATGCGCGCACGCTGCGCGCCCTCGACCAGCACCTTCACCGTACCGTCCGGCAGCTTGAGCAACTGGAGGATGGTGGACAGGGTGCCGATACGGTAGACGTCTTCAGGTTGGGGGTCGTCCTCGCTGGCGCTCTTTTGTGCGACGAGCAGGATCTGCTTGTCCGCGGCCATGGCCGCTTCGAGCGCGCGGATCGACTTGTCACGGCCGACGAAGAGCGGGATGACCATGTGGGGGTACACCACCACGTCCCGCAGCGGGAGCACGGGGATGGCCTGCAACTGCTGGCTCACTTCGGACGTTTTGTCTTGCTGCTCCATCTCGGAGTCACCTCACTGGCGGCCGGGCCGCGTGGAGAAACCTACTAATGCGCTATGGCTTGGTACTATAAGGACGAAGACGAGCGCTTTCAAGGAAGGATGCGCCACCAGAATAAGACAGGCGACGAAGAAAAGGGTGCCCGGCGTCACCGGGCACACAAATAGTCACTCGGTCGCGACCGCCGGGGTATCCGAGCCCTCGTAGATCATCAAGGGCTGCGAGGTGCCGTTGATGACCCCGTCGTCGATCACGATCTTGCAGACGTCCTTCTGGGAAGGCAGGTCGTACATCACGTCAAGCAACGTCCCTTCGAGGATGGAACGCAGGCCACGTGCGCCAGTCTTGCGCTCCATGGCACGCCGGGCCACCGCCTTAAGGGCATCGTCGCGGAACTCCAGTTCGACCCCTTCCATATCGAAGAGCTTCTGGTACTGCTTGGTCAGGGCATTGCGCGGCTCGACGAGGATCTGCATGAGCGCCGACTCGTCCAGCTCGCCGAGGGTGGCGACCACCGGCAGGCGGCCGACGAACTCGGGAATGAGGCCAAACTTGATGAGGTCTTCCGGCTCAACCGACTGGAGGATCTCGCCCACGGCGCGCTTGTCGTCCCTGCTGCGCACCTCGGCCGAAAAGCCGATGCCGCTCTTCTCGGTGCGATCACGCACCACCCGTTCCAGCCCGGCGAACGCGCCGCCGCAGATGAACAGGATGTTGGTGGTGTCAACCTGCAGGAATTCCTGCTGCGGATGCTTGCGCCCACCCTGGGGCGGCACCGAGGCAATGGTGCCTTCGATGAGCTTCAGCAACGCCTGCTGCACGCCCTCGCCCGAGACGTCACGGGTGATGGACGGGTTGTCGGACTTGCGTGAAATCTTGTCGATTTCGTCGATATAGACGATACCCGTCTGCGCCTTCTCGACGTCGTAGTCGCATTTCTGCAGCAGCTTCTGGATGATGTTCTCCACATCCTCGCCCACATAACCGGCTTCGGTCAGCGTGGTGGCGTCGGCGATGGTGAACGGCACGTTCAGCAGCCGTGCGAGCGTCTCGGCCAGCAGGGTCTTGCCGCTGCCGGTGGGTCCGATGAGCAGGATGTTGCTCTTGGACAGCTCAACGTCATCGTCTTTGCGGCGCCCGGTCTCCAAGCGCTTGTAGTGGTTGTACACCGCAACGGAGAGCACCTTCTTGGCACGCTCCTGGTCGATGACGTACTCGTCAAGAATGTTCTTGATCTCACGCGGGGTGGGCAGTTTGCTGCGCGACGTGGCCGCCGATTCCTCCTGCACCTCCTCGCGGATGATATCGTTGCAGAGTTCCACGCACTCGTCGCAAATGAACACGGACGGTCCCGCGATCAGCTTGCGCACTTCGTGCTGACTCTTGCCGCAGAACGAACAGTAGAGCAGCTTTCCGCTCTCGCCCGTCCCTTTCGTATCGTCGCTCATGACCTTCCTCGCGAATGCCGCCCTTGATTACAAAATGCAGCGGATTGCCCGATTTTTCAAGCGCCCGCGGCCAATCACCGCGGGCATGGATTCCCCTCGGGGATCAGGCCTTTAGGCACTTATTCCGCGATTTTGCCGGCGCGGCGCTCCAGCACGGAGTCCACCAGGCCGTATTCCACGGCCTGCTGACCGCCCATGAAGTTGTCGCGCTCCGTATCGGTGCGGATCTTCTCGATGGGCTGCCCCGTATGCTTGGCCAGGATTTGATTCAGGCGCTCGCGGGTATACAGCATCTCGCGGGCATGGATCTCCACATCCGTGGCCTGGCCCTGGAAGCCGCCCCAGGGTTGGTGAATCATCACCCGGGAATGCGGCAGACAGTACCGCTTGCCCTCGGCGCCGCCCGCGAGCAGCACGGCGCCCATGCTGGCGGCCTGACCGAGGCACATGGTGGACACCTGGGGCTTGATGAACTGCATGGTGTCGTAGATAGACAGACCGGCGCTGACCGAGCCCCCCGGTGAGTTGATGTACAGGTGGATGTCCTTGTCCGGATTCTCCGATTCAAGGAACAGCAACTGGGCGACGATGAGGTTGGCCATGTGGTCCTCGACCGGACCGACCACAAAGACCACACGCTCCTTAAGGAGACGTGAGTAGATGTCATACGCCCGCTCGCCCCTGGCGGTCGTTTCGATCACCATCGGGACGAGGCCCAGGTTATTGATCTCGTGCGTGCGGCTCATGGATATATTCCCGCCAGTTGAAAAGCTTATCCCTTAGACGCGGCCTGCGCTGGCGTGGTTCATCACCTCGTCAAAGCTCCGCTCCACCGTGCTCGCAACGGATTTAGCGAGCACCCACTCGACGACCTGGTCTTCGAGCACGAGCGACTCAACTTCCGACAAGCGACGCTTATCAGCGTAGTACCACTTGATTACTTCTTCAGGATGCTCATATGAGGCGGCCAGCTTCTCCACCTGGGCGCGCACCGCTTCCGGGGTCGCCTTGATGTCGTTGCTCTTGATGAGCTCGGACAGGATCAGGCCCAGGCTCACGCGGCGGCGGGCCTGCGGCTCGAAGATGGCCAGATCCAGGTCCATGCTCTTGCCCTTGGGCACGTGCATGTTCTGGCGCATCTGCTCCATGAGGGCCTGGGATTCGTTGTCGACGAGCGCCTTCGGCACGTCCACCTGGTTGATTTCCACCAGCTTGTCCATCACGCCCTGCTTGTTGGCGGCCTTCAGCGCCTGCTCCAGCTCGCGCTCCATGTTCTTGCGCACTTCGGCGCGCAGCGCATCGGCGCCGCCCGCGGCGATACCGAAGCCCTTGGCAAATTCCTCGTTCACCTCGGGCAGGTCTGGTTCTTCCACCTGGTGTACCTTGATGGCGAATTGCGCCGCTTTGCCGGCAACGTCCTTATAGCCATAGTCCTCGGGGAAGGTGACGTCGATGGTGCACTCCTCGCCGGCCTTGGCGCCGGTCAGGCCATCCTCGAAGCCGGGGATCATGGCGCCGTTGCCCAGCACCACGGGCACGTTCTTGCCCTCGTTACCTTTGAACGGCTGGCCGTCGATGGTCCCCGTGAAGTCAATGGTTACGCGGTCCCCGGCGGCGGCGGCGCGCTCGACGGTGGTCCATGCGGTACGCTGCTTGCGCAGGCTGTCGATGACGCGGTCCACATCAGCATCGGTCACCTTGGCGCTGACGCGCTCGGTCTTCAAGTCCTCGATGGGGGCGAGCTTCAGCTCGGGAAACACCTCGAAGGTGGCCACGTACTCCAGGCCGGCGCCGGGCACAACGTTCTTCGGCTCGATGGTCGGGTGGCCGGCCGGACGCAGGTTCTCCTTGGTGACGGCCTCGTACCAGGTGGACTGCATCACGTCACCGATGACTTCCATGCGGACCTGGGCGCCGTACTGCTGCTCAATGACCTTCATGGGCACCTTGCCGGGGCGGAAGCCCTTCACCCGGGTGGTGCGCGCGAGGCGCGCGAGACGGTTCTGCACTTCCGTGTTGACGCGCTCTTCCGGGACCTGCACGGTCATGCGGCGCTCGAGACTCCCGGTCGATTCGACTGAAACCTGCATCTGAATTCCTCGCAAAAAGGCTCGTTGGATTCTTGTGTGGGCGTAACGGCGAGGCGCGGAACGAGCGTGTGTGAAAGGACTTGCCACCGGGCAGCGGTGCCGACCCGCTGCACGCACCGGCGGCCGGAGCTGATCACCACGTCGTCGGGAACACTCGTTTGGGGCGGGCGCCATTCCGACCACCGGAACACAGCCTTGGTCGCCCTGCCTCCGCCTCGCCTGTTTCGAAACGGCGCATGATAAAGGTTCTGGGGTCCCGGCGGAAGGGTTACGGGCGCGGCAGAAAATACCCAAAAGGACGGACAGTTATCGGCATCTTACCGGTTTCCTGGCCCACGGGCATAAATCATGGGCGGCCCTGCACCCTCGCCCGGACCATTCCGGACGGAATCTGGATTGATTCGCGTGTAAAGCCCGACAGACATTACCCGAGCAGGCGAGTTCCAGATTTGCGGACGCTTACACGGAATATCCGGGCTGAACCGCCCTGAACCGCCCTGAACCGCCCAGGTTGCCTCAACATCGCGCCGGGCCAACCGGTCGACCGGTCTTGCACCCTGGTTCGTGCCCCATCGGCCCTCGATCCGCAGTTGGGTGGACTCATCCCATCAATGCCTGCACTGCGTCCCTCGCCGAACGGCCAATGCCCCGCGACCCTGTCGCCACGTCCAACCGAGGCGCACCTCACAGTTCGGTCAAAACCACGTCCTCAGGCAACCGCGATTTCGGCAGGCCCGCGTTGAAATCGTCGGCCGCGCGGTAGCCGAGTGCCACCACGACCAGCGGGCGCAAGCTGCGCCGGGACAGGCCCAGTTCGGCGTCCAGCGCGTCGCCGTCGAAACCCTCCATGGTGCAGGCATCCACGCCAACTGCACCGGCGGCCAGCAGCAACGTACCCAGCGCCAGGTACACCTGGCGATCTATCCAGGTGCGCTCGTCCTTCCACTCGTCCCGGTGCAGATTCACGTAGAAGCGGCGGCTCTTGTCCTGGGTGGCCATGTTCTCCGGCGCGAGGAACCGCCCGTCGCGGTTTTCCTGGGCGACGATTGCCTCCAGGTGCGCGTCATCGAGAGCCGCCTTGCCGCACAGCACTACCACATGCGACGCATTGAGTACCTTGGGTTCGTTGTAGGCGTACGGCCCTTGCATGGCCTTGGCGATGCGTTCCTTCGCCCCTGACGAGGCGGCGACGACGAAGTGCCACGGCTGCGAATTGACTGAAGACGGACTCAAGCGAAGCACGGTGCGCAACTGCGCCATCAGGGAAGCGGGGATGGTCCTGGAAGGGTCGAAGGCCTTGGTGGTGTAGCGGGTCTGTGCGATGCCGGCGATATCCATGGAGTTTTTTTTCAAAAAGGTTGATATCAAAAAGGCTGGCGGATTTCGCCGGAGCGTTCAAGAGCGCGGCCTGCTTTCAATGTTCAGCCCGCCTTCGCCCCGGCCTGTACCGGCCCCCCCACCGTTGCGCGACCTGAGGCGAGGGCGCATTCACCCATGCGCAGGGACGCCAAACGTGGGAAAATCCGCCGACTCACCGCCCCGGAACGTCGGCCGCGGTGGCTAACCGACAGTCGAGACCACCCGGACCGGAGTGCCGCCCGCGGTGCTCCGGCCTTGTTTTGCGATGCGACAGGAGCATCCGTGAAAACAGAACAGCTTGAGGCCTTGGTCCTGGACGACCTCCGACAGGTCAACGACATCATCCGCCAACACCTCAACTCGGACCTGCTGCTCGTGCGCCAGGCCACGGAATGCGTGCTCGGCGCGAACCGTCTGCCACTGCGTGCGGTGGTGAGTCTGCTCACAGGCCGCGCGTTCGGTTTCGACGTCGCACGTCACCGTGCCCTTGCCGCTGCCATCGAGCTCATCAACAGCGCCCTGACGCTGCACCACGCCGTCGTGGATGTGACCGGCGATGTGGAGGCGCACGCCCCCACCTTGTTCGGCAATGCGGGCGGTACCCTGCTCGGCGACCTGTTCTATACCGGCGCGTTCAAGCTCATCCTGAAACTCGACGATCTACGCGTCATGCGCGTATTGTCCGACGCCATCAGCGTCACGGCAGAGGGCGAGGTGATGCATCACATGGCCTGCCGCGATGCGGGACTCACCACGGCGCGTTATCTGGACGTGGTCCGCACCCGAACCGCCAAGCTCTTCGAAGCCGCCGCCCGGAGCGCCGCGATTATCGCAGGCGTCACACCGGACGTGGAAAAGGCACTGATGCTGTACGGCATGCACCTGGGCACCGCCAGCCAGCTGCTCGCGGAGCTCGGCGACTTCGCGCCAGAAACCGCACCCGACGCCACGCAACCGCTCAGCCTGTCCCTGCCCGTGGTCCATGCCATGCGCTCGGGCACCGCCGCCACGGCGCAACGCATTCACGAGGCGCTGTTGCACGACCGGCGTGACGACGGTCCGCTCATCACGGAAGCGGTCATGACCTCCGGCGCGCTCGAATACGCCCGCGCCTGTGCGGGCGATGAATTGCAGCGCGCCCGCGCCGCCATCTCCGGACTCGCCGATTGCGAATTCACCGAGGCACTGCGCCGGTTGCCGTTGTAAATCGGCCATCGCGATAGCCACAGTCCGTTACAACTGGCCCGGATGCCGCTCGCACCGCCCAGGAGGGAAGAGGCATAAAGAAACGGCTTAGTGTTCCTCGTGGAAGACGGTACGTGGGACTGGCAGCCACACAGCCAGCACTACGCCGATTACGTCCCGGACGGCGTACGGATTCTCACGGGTATCGATGAGCTGCCGAGGAGATTCGGCGCGATCCTCCGCCAAGCCGCAGGTGCTTGATTGGTGCGAAAGGAGGGACTCGAACCCTCACGGGGTTACCCACTGGAACCTAAATCCAGCGCGTCTACCAATTCCGCCACTTTCGCAGGAACGCGGAGTATAACCGCTGCGCCAAAGCACGATCACCGAGGCGCAGCGGTGATCACACCGGCAGAAACGAGAACAGCCGCACGAGGCGGCTGTTCGAGTGTGGTGGGCCGCGTAGGACTCGAACCTACGACCAAGAGATTAAGAGTCTCCTGCTCTACCAACTGAGCTAGCGGCCCGGAAGAGGCGCGCATTTAACCAGAACCTCCGAACCTCGTCAACAGTCTGTTTCGAAAATCCGGTGTTATGATGGCAGCGCTTCGTTTTTCCGGATCTTGCGTGTGACCCATCCCCTCATAACCGCTTTGCTCCTCGGCCTGTTCAGCACGGCCCATTGTGTCGGCATGTGCGGCGGCATCAGCGGTGCGCTCACCTTCAGTCTCCCCGAAACCGTACGACAACATCGTGTGCATCTCGCACTGTTCGTCAGCGCCTACAACGTGGGACGTCTCATCAGTTATGCAGCGGCGGGGGCACTGGTGGGTTACCTGGGCGGAACGGTCTACGAGACCCTGAGTCCCAAAGGCGGCTACGCCATCATCCAGGGAGCGGCGGCCATCCTGATGGTCGCGGTGGGGCTTTATGTGGGTGGCTGGTTTCCGCGTTTCGCCCATCTCGAACGTCTCGGCATCCCGCTGTGGCGCCGCCTCGAACCGCTCGGACGACGCCTCATTCCCGTGCGTAATCCTGCGCAGGCCCTAGTCTATGGCCTCATCTGGGGCTGGTTGCCTTGTGGGCTCGTGTATACGGCCCTGTTGTTCACGGTGACCGCCGGCGGCCCGTTGGACGGGGCACTGTTCATGGCCGTATTTGGCCTGGGGACTTTACCAGGCGTCATGAGCGCCGGTATCCTGTCCGACAAGCTGCGCCGACTTTCTCGCCGTCCGGGCGTGAGGCAGGTGGCCGGTGCGGCGTTGGTGGCACTGGGATTGGCCGGCGTACTGTTCGGTGAATGGCTGCACGCTGCTTCCCCAATGTCCTCGGATCACCAAGCCCTGGAATGCCGCGATGAACGTTTTTGAGTCTTCTCTGCTCGGCGAATCACCCGAATTTCTGGCGGCGGTGCGCTCAGCCCAGGTGGCCGCAGCGACCGATGTGACCGTGCTGCTGCTCGGCGAGAGCGGCACCGGCAAGGAGGTGCTGGCGCATGCCATGCACGACAGCAGCCGCCGCGCGGACGGCCCTTTCGTGGCCATCAACTGCGCGGCCCTTCCCGAGGCACTCGCCGAATCCGAACTCTTCGGCCACGCCAAAGGCGCTTTCACCGGTGCCGTCAGCGCCGCCCCTGGGCGCATCCGTGCCGCTGAGGGCGGCACCCTGTTCCTCGACGAGGTGGGCGAGCTGCCGCTTGCCATCCAGGCCAAGCTGCTGCGGTTCCTGGAAACCGGCGAGGTGCAGCCGGTGGGCGAGTCCTTCAGCCGCCGCGTCGACGTGCGCGTGATCGCCGCTACCCATCGCGACCTTCACCAGGAAGCCCAGGCCGGCCGTTTCCGCTCCGACCTGTATTACCGCCTGAACGTCATCCCGCTGGAATTGCCGCCGTTGCGCGAACGCACCGGCGATATCCCGCTGCTTCTTTCGGCGTTTACCACCCGGCTGACCCGGCAGCATGGACTTGAGCGCCCGCTCTATCAAGCTGCGACCTTAGCGCTGCTGGAGCGCTATCCGTGGCCCGGCAATGTGCGCGAGTTGCGCAACCTTTGTGAACGCATGGTGATCCTCTTCGCCGGCCGCCGCGTGGCACCCGAAAACCTGCCGTACGAGATCCGGGCGGAAGGACGTGCGACGGCGGATGCCCATTTCGTGCTGCCAAGTAGCGGCATCTGCCTCGAGGAACTGGAACAGACCATGATCCGCCAGGCCCTGGAGCGCACCCACGGCAACCGCAGCCGCGCCGCCCGCCTCCTCGGCCTGACGCGTGACACGCTGCTTTACCGGTTGAAGAAGTACGCCATCGGTTGAGTCTGTGCGATTCAACCGTAGCCCGGATAAAGCGCAGCGGAATCCGGTGGAGTCGCCGCGCCAGGAAGAAAACAACTCAACGCAGAGACGCCGAGGGCACAAAGACCGCAAAGGAACGTAGGCAGCTGGACCGGAACGCATCAATGCTGCCGGTGACCATGTCTGGCCGTTGCGGCCCCCGAAGAGCACCGGATGGCGCACAGCGGAACCCGGCAAGCCGGCCGGGCTAAGATCCGGATTCCGCATAGCACCATCCGGGCCACGCATCAGTGCGACATGTGCCCATGGTTCATGGCCATGCCCTGGCCCTTGCGCACTTCGAAGCTCACCGGCAGGGTTACGCCGTCCTCGAATTCGAGCACCACTTCCACCTTGTCACCGGCCTTGAGCGCCTGCTTGGGGCCGATGAGCATGATGTGCAGCCCGCCGGGCTGCAGCTTCACTTCACTACCGGCTGCAATCTCGACCTTTTCTTGCGGGACCATCTTGGCGAGGTTGTCTTCCATGATGGTCTTGTGCAGTTCTACCTTGTTCGCAATGGCACTGCGCGCGGCCACCAGGGTGCGCATCTTGTCAGAACCGTTGTGCAGGGTGGCAAAGGCGCCCAGTGCCATGGCGTTCGCCGGGGCTTCGCGAACCCATGCGTCCTTGACCATGAGTTCGGCGGCAGATGCAGCGCCCGCAACCAGGACCATACCGGCCAACAACAGTGATTTGATCATCTTCACAAACGTATCTCCGCTTTGTTTTCTCTGGATCACAACGGCTCAGAAAGACAGGGTGGCCTTCATCCACCACAAACGACCGGGTTCGTTGACGCGTTCAGGTTTGCCGTAACCCGCAACCTGCGCACCAGCGCGGCTCAGGTGTTCCGCATAGGTCTCATCAAACAGGTTATCGACACCCGCCGTGATTTTGAGGTTCTCGTTGGCACGATAACCGGCATTGAACGATACCACGGTGAAACTGTCGGTCTCGCCCACATCGGCGCCCGCAATACCGCCGCGGTCCACATCGACTCGGTCCTGTTCGGCAGCGGCACGCACCAGGAGGGTGGCGGCCCAGGTCTTGTCGTCATAGCCGAGGCTCACGGTACCCTCCAGGGGAGGCACTTGGGCGAGCGCCACGTCGTCGGTGTCGTTCTCGCCGATCACGTGCGCCAGGGTGGCGCGTGCGGTCCAGTTGGGAGCAATCGCGTAGGCCGCATCGGCCTCGAAGCCGTACAACGTGGCATCCACGTTTTTGGCCGCACCGGCCGGCTTGGCCGAGGGATTAAGCGAATGATCGATGAGGATGAAGTCATCCACGCGCGTGTAGAAGGCCGACACGGTCGCGTCGAGCTGACCACTGCGGAATGCCGCGCCCAGATCGAACTGGGTGCTCTTCTCCGTGTCGATGTCGAAAGTGCGCACGCGTTCCCAGTAGTCCGGCGCACGTTCCGCACGGCCGACACCGGCCAGCACTCGCCAGCTATCGGAAAGCGCATGTTCGTAACGCACGAACGCACCGCGCGTGGTGTCATCATCTTCTGTCCCAGCCGCGACGCCGCCGACAGCCGCATCCGCCTTGGCTGTCGTTTTATCCATGCGCAGCCCGGCAGCGAACAGATCCCGCTCACCCACGGCGTGTTCCAGTTGCGCGAAAATCCCGCGCTGTTCGAATGACATGTCAGCCATACGCGGCGTTGTCGTCGCACCGCGCTTGGTATGTTCATCGTCGCGATAATCCGTACCGACAATCAATCCTGTTCGATCACCCACTGCCAGGTCGACCACCAGGCGGGCACCGTCCGTCGTCCTGTCCGGATTGCTCACCATCTTCATCATCGGTGGCGCTGGCGGTGTACGTAACGAAAAGTTGTCCATCACGTGGTCCACATAGCTGTGGTAGTACTGCGCCTCGATGCGTTGCACCAGCGGTGACAGGTTGTCGCGGGAGGCCTTCACGCCCCAGGCCTCACGATCGAACACCACGCCGTCCATGGTGCGATCGGCGTAGGCGGCCTCGCCGTCGGAGCGGTCCACGTTCAGCTCGATGCGGGTGTCTTCATCGGGCGTCCAGCCCACGATGGCCGTGCCGCTCCAGCGCTCGTACTCGGAATGCACTTTGTTGCCGTCGCCGTCCTCGTAGTCATCGGAGGCCAAACGCGTGCCGATGATGCGCATGAAACCGGGCGCCGCACCTGCCGTGGCATCGACGATCTGGTCGTTGCGGCCAAAACTGCCGACCATGCCACCGGCCATGAAGCGCGTGCCGGCCTCTTCGAAGCGCGGCGTGACACGTTCGAACAACACGGTGCCTGCCACATTGCCGCCACCGTACAGCACGCTCTGCGGGCCCTTCAGCACGGTCACCTTGTCGAAGGATTCGGGATAGGTGTAGGCCGTGGGCGGGTCCATTCGGCCGCCGCAACCGCCGAACACATAGGCGCCGTCCTGCAGGATATTGAGGCGCGAACCGCCCAAGCCGCGGAACACCGGATCGCCCGAGGTGCCACCCTTGCGTACGCTGGAAAAACCCGGGATGTTCTTGAGAAACGCCGCGCCGTCACCCGCGGGCACCGGTTGCCGCGGCGCCTTGGGATCCGTTTCCACGGTGATCGGGTCGGACATGGCCGGCGCGGTGACCACCATCTCGCCCAGATAACCGGGGCTGTTTTCCTGGGCCAGGGTAGTGAAAGGCACCAGCGTGCCGGCCGCTAAGGCCATCCATCTCTTCATCATCGTCAACTCCTGTTGTCCAACACTTTTCGAAAATGCACTTGCACCACGGGAAACCGTTTCATGCACACCCAATCAGCGGATAGCCTTGAGGCTGAACTCCATGCCGAAACTCACGGGCAGCGGCAGACTCAGCCCTTCGGGCGGCGGCGGCAGCGGCAAAGCCGCAGACACGGCATTGCAGGCCGCGCCCTGCAACAGTGCCGGGCCCGACGTGCAACGCAGACCGGAAACGCCGCCCGCCTCCACCACCATCAGGCTCACCTGCACGTGTCCTTCCACACCGCGCCGCCGGGCGATGGGCGGATAGAACTTGTGCCGCTCAATGTGCGCCATAAGCTCCTGCTCATACCGCTGACGCGCCTTCGCGAGCGACGCCGCTTGCGCCAGTTCCGCCATTGCGTCCGCGGCCTGGTCGCTGGTCACGGGCGCGCTCACCTCGGCCGGTTCCGGCTGCGCCTCGGGGGTTTCTTCCGGGGGCGGTTCCACGGCTTCAACCCGCTCCGTCGTCGGCTTCGGTTTTGGTGGCTTCGGTTTCGGCGGCTTGGGTTTTTCCGGGACGGGCACGGGTGTTTCCACGGCCTTGGACGCGGGCACTGCTGGCGAAGCCACGGAACGGAAGCTCAAGCGCACCGGCTCACGGGTCTGCACACCATCTTCCCGTCCCTGCTCCACCGAGGCCTGATACAACACTGCCCCGTGCACGAGCACCGACACAGCAACGGCGACACCCCACTGTCGGAGGCCATCGGCCATCACGGTTGCTCGGTGAGGATGTCGACGCCACTCGCTCCGGCCGCGCGTGCGGCATCAAGCACCGAAACCAGTTCGCTCAGCGGCACTTCCCGGTCACCGCGCAGTTGTACGTTCTTGTCGGATCGCTTGGCCAATTCCTCGCGCAACACCTCGCCGAGAGTGTCTTTCTCCACGATGTGCTCGTGCAACAGGATGTGGCCCTCACGCGACACCACCACTTCCAGGCGGTCCTGCGGCGCCTCGCTGCCGCTGCTCGCCTCGGGCAGTTCAACCGGCAGGGTCTCCTCGCGCACGAAATGGGACGTGAGCATGAAGAAGATCAGCAGCAGGAACACCATGTCGATGATGGGCGTCAGGTCGAACGCCTTGCTCACCCGGCGACAGCCTTCAAACTGCATCGGCGACCGCCTTCGAATGATGGCTGACCGGACCTTCGTCCAGTTCCGGCACGTGGGGCAGATTTTCCAGTACCAGTGAGGCGTAGGTTCGCATGGCATGGGCGCGGCGATCGGCCATGCCTTCCAGGGTGTGCAGCAGAATCAGAATGGGCAGCGCTACGGCAAGGCCCACGCCGGTAGTGATCATGGCCTCCCAGATACCACCCGCGAGGGCCTGTGCATCCACGCGCCCGCCGGCCGATTCGATGACCATGAAGGCCTTGATCATCCCGGTGACGGTGCCGAACAGACCGAGCAGCGTGGCGGTGTTGCCCATGATGCCAAGCGTGCGGAAGCCGCGCTCCATGCGCTGCAGTTCCTCGGATCCTACCCGCGAGCCCACACGCCCCAGGTCCTGCACACCTTCGCCGCTGGCCTGCACCAGCGCACGCATGAGCCTTGCCTCGGGACCGGTGGCACCGGCCAGCACCCGGTCCGCATCGCCACGACGCAGGGCACCGATGATTTGGCTTTCGAAATTTCCGGGCAGACGGCCCAAGCGGGCAAAAAAGATACTGCGTTCGATCACGATGGCGAGCGCCACTACGGAGTAACCAAACAAGATCCAGGCGATGGGACCGCCCTTGTCGAGAAGATCGATGACGCTCATGGTTTTATCCAACCGAGAAGAGTGACGGTACCGAGCGCGATGAGTGAAACTCCCGCGCCGGTTTCCAGACGACCGCGCCAATGGGCCACGTGAGCGCGCACCTGGGCGCCGAAACGCGCGACCAATGCGCCGAAAACGATGGCAGGCACCACCACCGCACCGAGCCCGAAGGCAAGGCCGAGGGCAGCGCCCGCGCCCGCCTCGGCCGTCGCCGCCGCGGCGAGCAGCACCGTGCCGAGCGGCAGGCACGGATTGAATGCCATCCCCGCTCCCATGGCAAACAATGCATAAGGCAGAGGTCGCACGGCACGGCGCATGACGCTTTGGTCCGAGCTTTTCACCTTGCAGCCTTGCTTGCCGCGCACCAGCGACAGGCCCGCCAGCACGGTGGCCCCGCCCAGCAGCCAGGCCGCCAGGGAAGAATCCACCAACCGGGTGGCTGCATTGCCTGCCACGCCGGCCACCGCGCCCAGCGACGCGTAGCCTAACAAACGTCCCAACGAAAACGGAACTACCGTCCGCCAGCCGCTGCCCTCATGCAGGAACACCGGGCCGAGATACGGCAGGCAGGCCACGTTGCACGCCCCGGCGCCGTACACCAGCCCCATGGTGAGGGCGGCGAAAAAGCCAAGCGCCACCGGTTCCATCAGCGCGCCTCCTTGCGCGCACGCCACCAAGCGCGCACGTTACCCGCTTCCCAAACGGACTGCGCCTTCTTGCGTGCCTTGAAATAGACGGGATCGGCACGCAACACGGGCACGAAGGCGTACTTCAGTTGCAGCACATCCTTGTCGGGACAGAACTCCACACAACGGCCACACAACGTGCAATCCTCGAAGGTGACGTCCTTCTTCGTCATCTCCGTGTGGATCTCGCGGATGTCCATGGGGCAGGCCTTGGCGCACAGACCGCATTTTTCGCAGCGCGGCTTGGCGTTCTTGACCAGGCGCACGAGGCCCAGCTTGCGAAACACCGCATGCATGGCGAGCATGGGACACACGCGGCAGAAGGGCTGACGCATTTTCATGGACAGCGCGGCGGTCAGACCGAACAACATCGCACCGATGAGCGAAAGCACTAAAGCACCGGCCGACGAGGTGTCCATCACCAGTTGCGAGCCGTTACCGCTCGCGAGCGTGGTGAGGATGCGGCTCGGACAGATGCTGCAGTAAGGGCTGCCGAGCGCGTGGTCCACGAGCCCGACCCCTGCCAATACTGGAATGCCGAACACCAGCAGTACCAGTACCAACCATTTCACTGGACGGATGCGGCGTACTGTCGCTTCCGGCAGCGAGGCCGCGCGTGCCACGCCGAGCTTCTGCCCGAGCATGCCCATGACTTCCTGGAAGAAGCCCAACGGACAGATCCAGCCGCAGAACGCCTTGTTGAGCAAGACGAACAACACCAGGAAAGTGCCGAGCGTGATCAGCGTGGGCAGCAAGGCGGCCAACAACGAGGTGCCGGCCGCAATCGCCGCACCGAAGCGGTGATCCATTTGGTGCTGGAACGGAATGAGGGCGCAGTAGTCCGCGGTTTGCGTGTCATAGGCACACGCGAGCACGGGGAAGGCGCCAGAGATCTTGTCGGCCGTGTAGAAGCCCACCACAACCGAGCCGTACACCAGGAACACGAAGGCGGCCAACTGCACCAGCTTGCGGATAACGGAAAGGTTCATGCGCGACCCTCCGTGGGCAACCGCCGCCACAGCGCCACGCCGCCGACAAACCCGACCACCAGCGCGACCACGCCACCCACCGACGATTGCCAGTGTGCCGGGTTGGCGTGGTACTCGGCAGTCAGTGTGGTGCGACGCACGAAGCCGTTTTGCGTGTGTGCCGTGCTCACGATGAACTCGGCGGGTGCGTTCGCCGCGCGTCCCGGCGCGACGTGCGCGAAATCTTCCGGGAGCACGAATTCGACACGGCCCTGCCCGTCACTAACCCCCTCCACCAGGCTGCCATGGGTGGTCACGAGCTGCACCGGCTGTCCTGCCAGGGGCTTGCCCGTGAGGCGTATCTCGAACACGGCACGCTTGCTGGTTTCGTAGCGCCAGTGCTCGCGCGGCAGAGGTGCGGGGACAATCTCGAGCGCAGCCTTGTGTGCATCGAGCAAGCGGCGAGGACTCTCGCCGCTCGGCTTGCCGTGCATGTACACGTAACGCAGCGCGACTTCCTCGCCGGACTCCCCCGAACGCGACGCCATGAGCAGGTGGTAGTTGTCGACGCCGGAGGGGCGCACCGCAACCTGCCCGTCCGCCTTCGCGTCGGGCAGTGCCCTCTGCTCGAGGTCGGGCCTCCAGAACATCAGTGTGGCACCGGCGCCGTCACGCAGATAAGCGGTGGCAGGGCGGCGATCATGCCCGTGGCCGTGTCCGCCGCCCTCCCCCTCATGCGCCACGACTTCAGGGAGCGACCGCCACACGAGCATTGCCTCCGCAGGTAGCGCGACGATCAGAACGACAGACATCAAGATACTGCAGACCAGCGGCGTGGATCGGATGCTGGTTGATTTAGTCTCTTGCATGACATTCGTCAGAAGTTGTAGCGATACGTCAAGACAGCCGTACGGGGCGATGCCGCTGTATGGTTTCTATCGCCAGAGTTGTCGAGGGTGGCTTCTTTCGAGACCTCAATGGCATAGAGCTCATCGAACACGTTGTCGACATTAAGCGTGACCGCATGCTGGCCCCGTTCGTAGCCAAGAGAAACATTGGTGATCCAGTCCCACCCCTCGTACTTTTCGCTATTCGCATTATCGATCCAGTATTCGCCCCAGGTATTGCTGGTTACACGGGCACGCCAACCACTTGGCGATTTCCAGGCAATGAAGACGCCGTACTGGTGCTCGGGAATGAATGGCAGATGGTTGCCAGACCTATCGATACCATACACCACGCCTTTGTCACGCACGGACTCAGTAAAACTGTCGAACGTGTAATCGGAATAGGCATAGTAGCCGCCGACCTGCCAGCCTTCGGAAACTTCAACACTGCCCGAGAATTCAACTCCGCGCTTATCGGTCTTTCCTGCGTTTTCATACTCGGTGGTGTACGGTCCGCTTCGCACCGACACGATCTCGTCCTCGACCGGGTTCACGTATACACTCGCGTCGAACTGCCAACGGTCCGAGCGCCCTTTGATCCCGAGCTCGTAGTTTCGCGACGTAGCCGCCTTTAGGTCTGGGTTGCTGGAAATTTCGCTGGTTGAGGGAATCTGCCCTGCCTGAGCAACAGTACCGAAAAGGTTGAGGTATTCGTTCACCCGGTAGCTCACGGCAAGCTTTGGCGCGGGGAGATAGTACGTCTTGTCACTTTCCCGCAATCCGTCGCCAGCTTTGTAGCTCTTCGTTGCCCAGTCGAACTTATTAAGTTCGTCTGTCTTCTGGTCGATGCTGACGACGTCGTACCGTGCCCCCAAGTCGACAATCCACCGCTCCGACGGACGCCAGGACTCCTGAACATAGAGGCCGGTCAACAGACTCGTACTCGAGGAAATTGCTGCCAGTTCACCCTTGGCGTCAGAAAGGGTCTGTTCGATGGTGGTCGTGCCAGGGGGTGGCCAAGGAGAAAAACTGGTCTGAAGGTCGCGATGCAGGTACTTCCGGGAGTCCGGCACCTCTTCCTGGCGTACGGTCACACCGCCGACCAGGGTCCCGCTTCCATGCCGCAGATGGGCCTCCAGATCCGTGCCTACGTTGTATACCCAGTCTTCGGTTTCGTTGATGATGCCCACAACCGGGTGATAGTGATACCAGGTGTTGTAGTAAAAGCGCGGTTTGAAACTCACGTTGCCGCGTTCCATCTCGTAGCGAGTATTAAAGAACCACGTCTTGGAATAGCGTCCCTGATGCTTCCAGAACTCGGATGTATCGGTCTGCTTGCCGCTATCCTTGAACTGTTGAAAAAGGGCTTCATCCATCCCGCCCGGTAGTTGGATATTGGATTCTGAATAGGAGATCTCACTCTCCAGCGTGTCGCCATTGGACAGAAGCAATCCATGTTTCAGGCCGACTTGTGAGGTATCAAATTCGTTCCAGTGGCGCCAGTCGTTGTCCTGTGTACGGTGAGTCGCCGTAAGGGCCAGTGCCTGCGTCTCGCCGACCACACCCTGGCGCAAGTGGTAGTTTTGGGTACCGTAGTTTCCGATGCCAACCCGAATCTGGTTGGCCGAATCGTCGAATACGGAACGTGAGATGATTTGAATGGCACCACCTGCGGAGCCGGTGGCAAAAAGGTTGCCCGGGCCTTTGGCGACTTCGATGCGCTCGATGTCCTGGGTGTCGACGAAATCCAGTTTGGTGAAACTGTCCGGATCGGTGAGCGGTACGCCGTCGCGAAGCACCATGATCTCGCGGATGCCGTAGCGAGCCTTGAGACCGGCGCCGCGGATGATGAGGCGCGCGTCGGAACCACCGTTTTTGCTGTCGGTGAGCACGCCCGGGATGCCTTGCAGGGCTTCCTTGACGTTGAACATCTTCTTCTCATCGAGTTCTTCTTTGCCGACCACAGCGATGGCCTGCGGCACTTCAGCGGTGGCACGCTCTTCGCGCGTCGCCGTGATCGAAATGGTGCCAAGCCCTGCATCCTGTGCCAAAGCACCTGAGGTCATGGCAACCAGTCCAGACAGCACTACCGTTTGGGCAGCAAAGCGGCCCTTGTCGTTACACCCCATATCGCCCCCGCGTCTCTTTGTTTTGCTCGGCTTTAGCGCCGAATGAGTTATGCAACCGGCTGCGTAGCGCGTGGAGCTTCCCGCTGAATCTGATCAACCCTGATCGACCATGCACCGAGCCGGACAAGCCCGATTTCGGGATTAACCCAACGCAGGATTCGTACCAGGTTTAATTACCCTGATTTTGCTAGGAATATGGCCTAATCCGTGAACCTCGGGCGGGTGGTTTCGCGCAGAGGTGTGTGAAAACACGCAGATGCCGCGAACAACGAGGGAAGTGTCGGTCCTCTACTGTGCCGTTTTTTCGGCAGTCTTCCTATGCGCACAGAACGTCGACACTGGCAGTCTGAAAGGCATTGACGTTGCGCCAGGAAAGGCTTTCATGCCCCAGCGACACCCGACTAAAGTCCACGAAGATATCTCCGCCGCATTGCAGCAGGATCTGGCTTTTTTCGAATCGCAGCTCGCGAAGATTCCCGTGCACAGCCGGATCCCCGACGATCAGATTGCGAGAGAGATCTTCGAGCGGCTGATTAGTGAATGCTGGACTGCACTGATGATGGTGCAGCAGTAGGAGCCTTGCCGCGGATAGGCAGGGGCATCTTCCGTCGAAAGGCAATCGCCCAGTGACTTGGCTCCTGCCCCACGGGGCAAAACAAAAACGGCCCGCGAAGCGGGCCGTTTTGTCTTCAGCAGAAGATGGGGTGGACGATGGGAATCGAACCCACGACAACAGGAATCACAATCCTGTGCTCTACCAATTGAGCTACGTCCACCATTGATTGAGGCCAAGCGCGGCGATTGGCGCGCCCGGCAGGACTCGAACCTGCTACCCTCGGCTTAGAAGGCCGATGCTCTATCCGGATGAGCTACGGGCGCGGATGGGCCGAGTCCACGACGATAACAAAATCGTCCAGCCTGATGACGAATTGGTCGGGGTAGAGGGATTCGAACCCCCGACATCCTGCTCCCAAAGCAGGCGCGCTACCAGACTGCGCTATACCCCGGCGAAACGGTGACCACCGATGGCGCGAAGTCGGCGAATAATACGCATGCGCCGCGCCATCGTCAATCATGTGCCGCGGCGAAGTATACGACCTGTTCGCCCTTTGTCGCACGCATTGAGGCGAGCGCACCGCGGCGGCACTTTGCCAATCCTCCTCACGCATGTGAAAATAACGGACTTTTCCAGGACATACCCGCCCCATGACCGCGCAGCTTCTCGACGGCAAGGCAACTGCCGCCCATCTTCGCCAACAGGTAAAAAACCGCGTCGACGCGCGACTCACCGCCGGACTTCCCGTCCCCGGCCTGGCCGTGGTGCTGGTGGGCAACGACCCCGCCTCGGAAGTTTACGTGGCTCACAAGCGCTGCGACTGCGCCGAGGTGGGCATCCGGTCCGTCAATCACGACCTGCCGGCGGAGACCAGCCAGGCCGAGCTGCTTGCCCTCATCGACAGCCTGAACGCAGACCCGACGGTGCACGGCATTCTGGTGCAGTTGCCGCTACCGCGCCACATCGACACCACCGCGGTCATCGAGCGCATCGCCCCCGAAAAGGACGTGGACGGCTTCCACCCGTACAACGTGGGGCGCCTGGCCCAACGGATTCCACAGCTCCGCCCCTGCACGCCCTATGGTGTGATGACGCTGCTGGAACATGCACGCCTCGACATCAAGGGCATGGATGCGCTGGTGGTCGGCGCCTCCAACATCGTCGGCCGGCCCATGGCGCTGGAATTGCTGCTCGGCGGCTGCACGGTGACCGTGGCGCACCGTTTCACCCGCGACCTGCGCGCCCATGTGGAACGCGCCGATCTGCTGGTGGTCGCCGTGGGCAAGCCGGGGCTGGTGAAGGGCGAATGGATCAAGCCGGGCGCCATCGTGGTGGACGTGGGCATCAATCGCTTGGCCGACGGCCGCCTGGTCGGCGACGTGGATTTCGAGATCGCCAAGACGCGCGCGGGTTGGATCACGCCCGTGCCCGGCGGCGTCGGCCCCATGACCCGTGCCATGCTGCTCAAGAACACCCTCGACGCGGCTGAACGCCTCATGTAAGAGAAGAGAAAAGCTAACCACGGGGGACACGGGGAAAACCCTGGGAAGAGTCGCTATCGACACCGAGGCCGCTCCCCCAAAAACCCCCGTGTTCCCCGTGTCCCCCGTGGTTAATGCGTTTTTTTTTCTTTAACACCGCAGGCGTTCGCTAGCGCACGCTTAGCTCACCGCCGCTGCTGCTCTGCGCGGGTCGCGCAGCGGATGCACCACTCGGCGGCCGGGTCCACTTGCAGACGCGCGGGGGCGATGGGTTCGCCGCAGGCTGCGCATTCTCCATATTCCCCCTCTTCGAGCCGGCGCAAGGCGGCCTGAACGCGGGCGAGTTCGTGGCGACGCCGACGTGCGGATTCGGCGCCCATGGCCTGATGGTGCAGTTCATCGAGCCGCGTCAGCCTTCCCGCCCGAGTCGGATCCACGTCGCTTGGCGCGCCCTCGCCCACCGCCGCAAGTTGCGCGGCCAGCGCTTCCCGCAACGCCAGCAGTCTTGATTTGCAATCTTCCGAAGAGGTGCGTCGGTCCATGATCTTTCTCGCCCATCCTGGCGGGAGCCATACCGTTCCGGTCTTCGAATGGAGGTCACGGGGGAATCATTCGCCGTCCCGGCACGCGGCCTATGTGGAACGATGCGGCGGGACACTTCAACCTTAGCAAAAAAAGGCGACCTCGCGACGGCGGCGGGCGCTCGGGGTGGAGGTGTCGAAAGCACCTGCGTACGCGCGGCCTCAGGCCGCGATTGCTTTTCCTACGCCCTGTCTTCGCGGCCTGAGGCCGCTCCTACAGTGGGATTCCAGGCGGCGCAATCATTGCCAGACGCCGTTCTGTGAAAGACGCCGATTCACACGTCCTCGCCATCGAGCCGTCGGATGAGCCAGGCATTCAGCGCTTCGAGCTGCGTGCGGGTTTCCGGTCCGGACTCGGCGTGCAAGGCGGTGATCTTCGCCGAGAGATCGCGCAGGACCTTGCAATAATGCTGTGCCCGTGCGCGCTCCACGGCCAGGTCGGCGGTGCGCTTCTTGAGCCTGGAGGCCAGATCCTCGGCGTCGGGCATGACCGTGTCGCGCACCCGGCGCGCGAAGGCGGTCTCCTGGAGGAAGCTGATGCGCTCAAGGATGGAGCCGTCCTGCCAGTCGAGGGTGGGATAGCGACGTCGGAGTTCATCCACGTCGACGCAGCCTTCGAAGGTGTTGAGATCGCCCTTTTGAATCAGCTGCTGCAGCTCGCGCCGTCCGACGCCGAGAAGTTGCGCCGCCTTGGCAAGACCGATCAGATGACCCATAACCATTTCCCCCGGGCCTTGATTAAAGCCGATCGGAGCAACGGGAGGAAAGACTGACATGGCGCGGGCCGTCCGCTGGCCCCGCGTGATGTCACTCGCGCCGCCAGGTGGTGCCGCCCGGGCCGTCTTCGAGCAGGACGCCCTGTGCCTTGAGGCTGTCGCGGATACGGTCGGCCTCGGCCCAGTCTTTCGCCTTGCGCGCGGCCAGGCGTGCCGCGATGGCCGCGTTGATGTCGGCATCGGACAGGCCACCCTCCACGGCGGGCGCACCTTGCAGGAAGGCCATGGGGTCACGTTCCAGCAGGCCCAGCATGCCGCCGAGCCGCTTCAACAGCGCACCGAGGCGTGCCGCCGCGGTTGCGTCGACGCCCCGCAGGCGGTTCACCTCGCGGGCCAATTCGAACAGCACCGCCACGGCCTCGGGGGTGCTGAAGTCGTCGTCCATGGCGGCGTAGAAGCGCTGCTCGAACACCGAGTCCGCCTCGGGCTCGACCGTCTCCAGCCCGCGCAACGCCGTATAGAGCGTGGTCAGCGCGCCCTTGGCCTGATCCAGGTGCTGGTCCGAATAATTGAGCGGGCTGCGGTAATGGCTGGTGAGGATGAAATAACGCACCACCTCGGGGTCATATTTGGCCAGCACCTCGCGGATGGTGAAGAAGTTGCCGAGCGACTTGGACATCTTTTCGTTGTCCACGCGCACGAAACCGTTGTGCATCCAGTAATTCACGAAGGTGCAGCCGCAGGCCGCCTCGCTCTGGGCGATCTCGTTTTCGTGGTGCGGGAACTGCAAATCCAGCCCGCCGCCGTGGATGTCGAAATGTTCGCCCAGGCAGCGGGTGGACATGGCGGAGCACTCGATGTGCCAGCCGGGCCGGCCGCGGCCCCAGGGTGAATCCCAGGCGGGCTCGCCGGGCTTGGCGGCCTTCCACAGCACGAAATCGAGGGGATCGTCCTTGGCCTCATCCACCGCGACGCGTTCACCGGCGCGCAGATCGTCCGGGTTCTTGCCCGACAGCTTGCCGTAACCTTCAAAGCGGCTCACGTCGTAATACACATCGCCGTTGCTCGCCGGATAGGCAAAGCCCTTCTCCACCAGGGTGCTCACCATGGCGATGATGTCGTCCATGTGAAGCGTCGCGCGAGGCTCCGCGTCCGGGCGCAGCACGCCCAGTGCATCGGCGTCCTCGTTCATGAAGCCGATGAAACGCTCGGTGAGTATCTGGATGGTCTCCCCACGTTCATTGGCGCGCGTGATGATCTTGTCGTCGATATCGGTGATGTTGCGCACGTAGGTGACGTGCTCACTACCGAATACCTGGCGCAGGTAGCGGTTGACCACATCGAACACCACCAGCACGCGCGCATGGCCGATGTGACAATAGTCGTACACCGTCATGCCGCACACGTACATGCGTACCCGCCGCGCGTCGATGGGGACGAAGTCCTCCTTGCGCTTGGTCAGGTTGTTGTGGATCTGAAGCTTGTGCTGGTATGCCATAGGTTTCTCGGAGAAAAGCTCTAACCACGGGGAACCCGGGGGACACGGGGAAGAAAGAGGCTGTTCGGAGATCTGCTGCCTGCTCCCCTTCTTACCCCTTGTCCCCCGTGGTTCATGCTTTTGTAGCACAGGCGTCGAGGCGGCGGCGGGCGCGCTCGAGGCCGATGAGGGGCAGCAGGCGTGCCATTTCGGGACCGCCCATCTCGCCGGTGAGTGCGGCGCGCAACGGCATGAACAAGGCCTTGCCCTTGGCGCCGGTGGCGGTTTTTACGGCATCGGCGAAGGCCTTGAAATCGAGGCCGTGGGCATCGAGCGCTGCGACGGCGGCCTGGAAAAATGCGGTTCCGGCCGCCGCAACGGCCTCACGCGCCTCGTCGTTCAGCACGAGCGGCTCGCCAAACACGGCCGCGGCCCACAGGTGCGCGTGATGGGGAAAACTCACGTTCGGGCGCACCGCGGCCACGAAGGCTTCCGCCTGTTCCCGCGGCACACGCGCATGCACCTCCGGTCCCATCCAGGCCCACAACTCGTCGAAGCCTGCGGCGGCAAGCGCCTGGTGCTGCCAGTGCAGCAACTGGTGGGCATCGTAGCGCGCCGGTGCGCGGCCAAGGCGTGCCAGATCGAAGCCGGCCGCCAGCGCCGTCATGGATTGCAGCGCGTCGCCCTCATAACTGTGACCCAGGCGCGCCAGGTAGTTGGCCACCGCCAGGGGCAGATACCCTTCGCTGCGCAGTTCCCGCAGGCTGCGGCTGCCGTTGCGCTTGGACAGCGGCGAACCGTCGTGACCCACGATGAGGCTGAGATGCGCATAGCGGGGAATGGGCAAGCCGAGGGCCTGCAGAATAAGGATCTGGCGCGGCGTGTTGGTGAGGTGGTCCTCACCGCGAAGCACATGGGTGATGCCCATGAGCGCGTCGTCCACGGCGTTGCAGAAGAAGAACGCCGGTGAACCATCGGTCCGGCGCAGGATGAAATCGCCGATGTCGGCGCCGCGAAACACCTTCTCGCCCTGTACCAGGTCCTCGAAGCGGATGGCGTCTGCTGCTACCCGAAAACGCAAGGTGGCCGGCAGTCCGCGGGCGCGCCGCTCGGCCACCTCGGCCGGCGACAGCCGCGCGCACTTGCCGCTGTAACGGGGCGCCTTGCCGGCGGCGCGCTGCGCCGCGCGTGACAGTTCCAGTTCCTCGGGCGTGCAGAAGCAGGGGTAGGCCAGCCCGGCCTGTTCCAGCTGCTGGTAGTGCCGGGCGTAGATGTCGTCGCGCTCGGACTGGAAATAGGGGCCGGCCTCGCCGCCCACACCCGGGCCTTCGTCCCACGCCAGGCCGAGCCAGCGCAGGTCTTGCTGCAGGGCCTCGGTGAACTCCGTGCGGCTGCGCTCGCGGTCCGTGTCCTCGATACGCAGCACGAGCCGACCGCCCTGGGCGCACGCGAACAGGGCACTGAACAATGCGGTCCGAGCATTGCCGAGGTGGAGAAATCCGGTGGGGCTGGGGGCAAAACGGGTCTTTGGCATGGCGGCAAATGGTAGCGGAATAGCGACAGTCCCACCAAACCCGGATGGCCGGTCGGCGCGGGGGCCGGTATGATTGCGTTTTTTTCACCGGCAAGGAGATCCCAGTGAAGCGACTACTGATTGCCCTGTTCCTCAATGCCCTGCTGGTCGGCACCGCCGCGGCAGCGAATAATCCGCGCGTGAGCCTCGACACCAGCCTTGGCGAGATCGTAGTGGAACTCGACCCGGCCAAGGCCCCCAAGACCGTCGAGAACTTCCTGCAATACGTGCGAGACGGCCACTATGACGGCACCATCTTCCATCGCGTGATCGACGGCTTCATGATCCAGGGCGGCGGTTTCACCGCAGACATGGAGCAGAAGCCGACCCGTGGCCCCATCATGAATGAGGCCGACAACGGCCTGCGCAACGCCGTGGGCACCATCGCCATGGCGCGCACCAACGACCCGCACTCCGCCACGGCGCAGTTCTTCATCAATGTGGCCAACAACAGCGGCCTGGACTTCCGCGAGAAGACCCCACGCGCCTGGGGCTATGCCGTGTTCGGTCGCGTGGTCGAGGGCATGGGCGTGGTCGGCCAGATCAAATCCGCGCCCACCACCAGTGTGGGACCCTTCCAGGACGTGCCGCGCGAACCCATCGTCATCCGCAAGGCGACCCTGTTGCCCGATTCCGCCAATTAAGGAGACAACAATGATCCGCATCAACACCAACCAGGGTGCCATCGAGCTGGAACTGGACGCCGACAAGGCGCCGGTCACCGTGGAGAACTTTTTGAACTACGCCCGCGAAGGCTTTTACAACGGCACCCTGTTTCACCGCGTGATCAACGGCTTCATGATCCAGGGCGGTGGCATGCTGCCTGGCATGGTCGACAAGCGCGGCGAACACGACCCCATCAAGAACGAGGCCGACAACGGCCTGAAGAACGACCGTGGCACCATCGCCATGGCGCGCACCACCGATCCCCATTCCGCCAGCAGCCAGTTCTTCATCAATGTGAACGACAACGCCTTCCTGAACTTCCGCGCGCCCACCCGCGACGGCTGGGGCTACTGCGTGTTCGGCAAGGTGACCAAGGGCATGGACGTGGTCGACAAGATCAAGGGCGTCGCCACCACCACCCGTGGTTTCCACCAGGACGTGCCGGTGGATGACGTGATCATCGAGAGCGTCGAGATCATCTGATGCCTTGATGCGTCGGACGTTGGAAGCGCCAATCCAGCGTCTGACGCATCACCGACCATGACAGGTGATATGACCGCGGCCACGGTATACCAAAAGCCAGCCCCTCGCTTCCCTTCGCACGGCTTACGTACAAAATGCTGCTATTCATTTCCGATCTCCACCTGAACACCGCGCGCCCGGACATCACGGCACTGTTCCTGCGCTTTCTCAAGGAACGTGCAGCGGGCAGTGAGGGCTTGTACATTCTCGGCGACCTGTTCGAGGCCTGGATCGGCGACGACTTGGTGCCGCCCGAGTATGGCCCGGTGATTTCGGCCCTGCGGGAATTGAACACCGTCGGCACGCCCGTGTTCGTGCAACACGGCAACCGCGACTTCCTGCTCGGCCAGGATTTCGCCGCGCAAAGCGGCTGCCGATTGTTGCCCGACGCCCAGGTGGTCGATGTCGCCGGCGGCCGTACCCTGTTGCTGCATGGGGATACCCTGTGCACCGATGACCACGAGTACCAGGCCATGCGCGCGCAGCTGCGCCACCCCGCGTTTATCGCGACATTCCTTGCCAAGCCACCGACCGAACGCGTGGCCTTCGCCAGGTCGCTGCGTGACAAAAGTCAGGCGGAAACCAGCCGCAAGTCAGAGTACATCATGGATGTGAACGCCGAGGCGGTGGCCGATGCCGCGCGCGAACACAACGTGATGCGCATCATCCACGGCCACACCCATCGGCCCGGCGTACATGCCCACCACGTGGACGGGCATGGGGTGGAACGTATCGTGCTAGGTGATTGGGGTGAAAAAGGCAGCGTCGTGGTATGCGACGCGGCAGGCTGTCGTCTGGAAGTTTTTGCCTGAGGGCTTGGCTGCGCTGTTCCCCGGATTTCGCTGCGCTTAATCCGGGCTACGGGCAGTCATTCGCCATCGGGCGTAGCCCGGATGAAGCAAAATCCGGGACGCTTGGGTATGTCACACGTCCTATTTCATTTCTGAGATGTTGAAGCGGCGGTAGTCCACCGGCAGGGTAAACAAGCCCGTCGCCGTTTCCACCTCGGCACGAAAATCCACCAGCGACCAGCGCCGACCGTTGAACTCCCGTTGTTCGACGGGCAGGCCGAGACGCGCCGCCCAGCCGGGCTTGTAAACATTCACGGCCAGGTCGCAGTGGTCCTGCATGTCGGCGGGGATGTGCGGGATCATGGCGGCGTGCTCACCGGCCATGACGTCCTGCATGGCCGCCATGGCCGCGCGGGCATCAGGCATCAGTTCGGGCACGACCACCGCATCCAGGCACAACCGCTCGCCCACGTACAGCTGACGCCGAAACGGCGTACGCCCACCGACATTCGGGGCCTCGCCACCAAGCGTCACCGCTTCTTCCTTGATCCGCAGGCCCTGAGGCATAGGCTGCTCCACGGCCCGCCAGTGGATCTCGCCGATGGTGCGATCCGCATGCACCACGTTGTAGATAATGCGCGTCCGGCGATCGTAGAGCACGTAGTTGCCCGCATCCTGTCCGTCATCGAGACGCAGGTAATCCGCTGTTACCAGGTAACGGGCCGGGTAGCCGTCCACGCCCGGCTCGGCCATTTCATACACCAGTACGGACGCCGGCGTGGCCTCGGCAGCGGCGGACAACAGCGGGAACAGCAGGACGGCCAGAACGCGTTTCATGAGACCTCGTGCGGCGTTTGTTCGAGGGCGGAGAGTTCGTCGGCGGTGAAGCCGGCGGCGAGTCGCGCATCGCGATGAAACGGCCCCCGCAATCCGCCTTTCAGATGGCGCGTGATGAGCGCGCGATAGGTGGCCTGCGGTTCCAGGTCACGTGCAGCGCACAGGTGACGGAACCAGCGATCGCCCGCCGCCACGTGCCCCACCTCGTCGCGCAGTATGATGTCGAGCAAGGCGGCGCCCCGGCTGTCACCCACCTCGATCAACTTGGCCTTGATGCCGGGATTCACGTCCAGGCCGCGGGCCTCGAGGCCGCGCGGCACCAGTGCCATGCGCGCGAGCACGTCGTAGGCCGTGCTCTCGGCCATTTGCCACAGACCGCCATGGGCGGGGAAGTCACCGTAATCGTAGCCGAGCCCGCGCAGATGCCCCCGGAGCATCTCGAAGTGATCGACCTCCTCCGCGGCGATGCGCAGCCAGTCGCCGTAATACTCGACGGGCATGTCGCGAAAGCGGCAGGCGTGATCCAGGGCGAGATTGATGGCCGTGAACTCGATGTGCACGATGGCGTGGAACAGCACTCCGCGGCCTTCGGGCGAATCCGGACGGCGCTGCGGCAGCTCGCGCGGGCGCACCAGCACCGGGCGCTCGGGCCTGCCCGCCACCGGCACCGTCTCCGGCGCCTCTTCCAGTACCACCCTGCCCGACAGCCAGTCGGCCGCCGCCGCACGGGTCAGCGCCAGCTTCTCTTCCACATCGCAGGCCGCCAGACAGGCACCCACGGTCACAAAAAATCCGGAACTCTGCATGGCGGCGATTCTACCAAGCCCTTGCCGTGAATTCCGTCCCGGGGAGAAAAGCCATTAACCACGGGGGACGCGGGGTGAAGAAGCCCGGCTACGTGCACCCAAGGATTCCTGCTGGGTCCAGCGCCTGCGTGAACGCGCCGAACAAGAAGCGTCACGTAGCTTCGCAACGTGACCTACGCAGACCGCGAGGGCACGAGCCTCCGACGTAGGTCACGTTGGCGCAGAGCGCCTACGTGACAGGCACGGCGGGCGCGCAAAACGAGTCACGTAGCTTCGCCACGTGACCTACACCGACTTTGCCCCCGCGTACCCACGTAGCCGTGTCCCCCATGGTGAATTTCTTTTTCTTGCTCTTATTCCGCTGCTCAGACTCTGAGGCCAAGCACCAGGTCCATGACATTGGTGCCGGTGGGTCCTGTGGTGATGAGGTCGCCGCTGGCCTCCAGGAAGGAGCCCGCGTCGGCGTGGGTGAGGGATTCGGTAAGGCTGAAATTTTCGTCTTCGCCGCGTTGCACGGTATGCCCGTCCACCAGGGCGCCCGCATCCTCGCCGGGCCCATCGCTACCGTCGCTACCGGCGGCCAATAGGCTGATGTCGTCGCGTCCGGCGATGGCGCGAGCCGCGAGCAAGGCGAGGTGCTGACAGCGTCCGCCGCGACCCGGTGCCGGCGGCAGTCGCACCGTGGTCTCGCCGCCCCACACGTGCAGGGCCGGCGCCGAGGCTTCGAGAGTCTGCGTTACGAGCCGCGCGGCGTCCGCCACGTCGCCCGTCAGCAATGTGTCATGCACCACGACGGGCCAGCCGTGCCGCGCGGCGGCCTGGGCCGCGGCCGTGCGTGCGTCGCGGTTGGACGCGAGCACATGGATCTCGATGGAGGCAAAACAGGGATCGTCGCCCGTGGGCGGCGGCACGCATTGCGCGCTCAGCGCCATCACCTCGTCAGGGAATGGCGGCAAGGGAGCAGCCATCTCCGGGTCGGGCACCAACGGACCCGAGCCGATCACGGCCGGGTCATCGCCCGGCACGTCGGAGAGCAACAGACACAGGGTCGGACGGTCGGCGAGTGCCAGGGCCAACCGTCCCTGCTTGATGCACGAGAAACGCTTGCGCACGCGGTTCATGGCGGCGATGTCGAGGCCGGCGCCCAGCAACCAGGCATTCAGCCGCGCCAAATGCTTCAGGGTCATGCCGCTCGGCAACACCTCGGCCAGTGCGGAGGCGCCGCCGGAGATGAGAAACAAGAACGGCTGGTGGGGCGGCGCCGAATGGATGAATTCGAGCATGGCGCGACCGGCGGCGAGGCTGGCCGCGTCCGGCAACGGGTGACCCGCCTCGAGGATGGTCGCGCGATCACCCAGCCGCGGATCGCCGTGTCCGTGCTTGGTGATCACCAGGGCGCGCTCCACGCCGCCCGCATCGAAGGCGCCCAAAGTCATGGCCGCGGCGGCCTTGCCGATGGCGATCACGCGCCGCGTCGCGGGCGCCCGCGACGTGAGGAAGTCGCGCACCCGCGCCCGCCCGTCCACGGCGGCGAGGGCGGAACGATAGACCTGCAATAGCCCCCGGCGCGCGTCAATCGCCGTTGTCATTCCAGATCCGGTAGGCATCGGGGATCTGGTCGATGCCGCTGAAGCTCACCTTGAGGTCGCGCAGGCGACCATCCTTGATGCCGTAGATCCAGCCGTGCACCGCGAGCTTCTGGCCGCGCGCCCAGGCGTTCTGCACGATGGTGGTGTGACACACATTGCCCACCTGTGCGCGCACGTTGAGTTCGCATAGCCTGTCGGCGCGCTGCTCGTCCGTGGGCAGTAGCGCAATGCGCTCGGCGTACTGGTGATAGATGTCTTTGATGTTGCGCAGCCAGTTGTCGATGAGGCCGTGGTCCTTCTTCTCCATGGCCGCCTTCACGCCGCCGCAGCCGTAGTGACCACACACGATGATGTGTTTCACCTGCAGCACGTCCACGGCGTACTGGAGCACGGTGAGGCAGTTGAAATCGGTGTGTACCACCACGTTGGCCACGTTGCGGTGCACGAACACGTCGCCCGGCAACAGGCCCAGCAGCTCATTGGCGGGCACGCGGCTGTCGGCACAGCCTATCCACAGATACTCGGGCGTCTGCTGCTTGGCGAGGGCCGGAAAAAAATCCGGATTCTCCCGCGTCATCTCCTCGGCCCAGCGCCGATTCTTGTCCAGCAGATGCTGCAAGGGATGAGAGCACTTTTCACACATGCCAGTGGCGCCTGAGAAGAGAAAAGCCTGAACACGGGGGACACGGGGAACACGGGGCACGGGGGAAACCGATTTTCTTTAGGAGCAATAATTTTCTTTCCCCGTGTTCCCCGTGTCCCCGTGGTTAATGCTTTTTTGCCTTTCCTAGCCGAATCCCCGGGCGAGGTCGGCTTTGATGTCTTCGATGTCTTCCAGGCCTACGGAGATGCGAATGAGGCCGTCGATGATGCCCGCCTCGGCGCGTTTCTCCGGCGGCAACCGCCCGTGGGTGGTGGTGGCCGGGTGGGTGATGGTGCTCTTGGCGTCGCCCAGGTTGGCCGTGATGGACAGCAGGCGGGTGGCATCGATGAGCCGCCACGCAGCCTCGCGGCCGCCGGTCATCTCGAACGACAGCACGCCGCCGAAGCTGCGCTGCTGGCGCGCAGCGAGTGCGTGTTGCGGGTGCGTGGGCAGGCCCGGGTAATTCACGTGTCCGACGCCGGGCTGTGCCGTGAGCCAACGGGCGAGTTCGAGGGCGTTTTCGCTGTGAGCGCGCATGCGCAGCCCCAGGGTCTCCAGGCCCTTCAGCATCACCCAGGCGTTGAACGGGCTCAAGGTGGGGCCGGCGGTGCGCAGGAAGCCGAACACCTGCGCCAGCTCCTGCTCGCGCCCCACCACCGCGCCGCCCAGGGTGCGCCCCTGGCCGTCGATGTACTTGGTGGCGGAGTGCACCACGATATCCGCGCCGAGGGCCAGCGGCCGCTGCAGCGCCGGCGTGCAGAAGCAGTTGTCCACCACCAGCAGGCAACCGCGCGCGTGCGCCAGGGCCGAAATGGCGGCGATGTCCGCCACTTCCATGCGCGGGTTCGAGGGTGTTTCGAGGAACAGCAGCTTCGTCTCGGGGCGGATGGCCGCTTCCCAGGCCGCGAGGTCGGTGAGCGGCACGTAGCTGGTCGCGACGCCGAAGCGCGCCAGGTAGTTGTCGAACAGCGATACGGTGGCGCCGAACAGGCCGCGCGAGGCGACGATGTGGTCACCGGCGCGCAGCAGGGCCATGCAGGTGGAGAGGATAGCGGCCATGCCCGAGCTGGTGGCTACGCAGCGCTCGCCGCCTTCGAGGGCGGCGAGGCGTTCCTCGAAGGTGCGCACGGTGGGATTGGTGAACCGGGAATACACATTGCCCGGCTCGCTGCCCGCAAAGCGCGCGGCCGCTTCCGCCGCGCTGCGATAAACGAAGCTGGAGGTGGTGAAAATGGGCTCGCCGTGCTCGCCCTCCGCGGTGCGGTGCTGCCCCGCGCGCACCGCGCGCGTATCGAACCCGTACTCGTCCCAGTCCTCGATCATCCCGTTCCCCTTGAAAGATCAACCACGGAGGCCACGGAGGCCGCGGAGAAGATCCCCTTCAATGCCATCGGCGGGCACGGCCCCGATATCTGTTATTGCAACCAGCGGTTTGTCACGTAGGCGCTGCGCGCCAACGTGACCTACGCGTCTCTTCAGGCAGAGGACGTGCGCCACGGGCTTCAGCCAACCGTGTAAGTCCCCGTGCCCCCGTGTGCAAGCTTTTCTTTCTTACCGATTGTTGTGCATCTCGATGGAGAAGTTCTCGGACTTCTCACGCTTGTCCTTGGAGGTGTCGTTGCGGCTCGCCTCCAGCTTAGTCAGATAGTCGGCATTGATGTCGCCGGTCACGTACTGGCCATCGAACACCGAACAGTCGAAGCGCTCGATGCGACGGCTGCCTTTGGCGGCGACGGCCTCGATGAGGTCGTCCAGGTCCTGGTAGACCAGCCAATCGGCGCCGATCTCGGTCGCGATGGCGGCCTCGTCGCGGTTGTGACCGATGAGTTCGGAGGCGGTGGGCATGTCGATGCCATATACATTCGGGAATCGCACCGGCGGCGCGGCGGAGGCGAAGTAGACCTTCCTGGCGCCGGACTCGCGGGCCATCTGGATGATCTGCTGGGAGGTGGTGCCGCGCACGATGGAGTCGTCCACCAACAGCACGTTCTTGCCCTTGAATTCCAGGTCGATGGCGTTGAGCTTCTGGCGCACCGACTTCTTGCGCTGCTTTTGCCCGGGCATGATGAAGGTGCGCGCGATGTAACGGTTCTTCACGAAACCCTCGCGGTAGGGCACGCCGAGCTTGTAGGAAAGCTGCAAGGCCGCGGTACGGCTGGTGTCCGGGATGGGGATGACCACGTCGATATCATGGTTCGGGAAGACCTTGAGGATCTTCAGGGCGAGCTTCTCACCCATGCGCATGCGCGCCTTGTACACGGAAATGCCGTCGATGATGGAATCGGGGCGCGCGAAATACACGTATTCGAAAATGCACGGCGCGTATTCCGGCTGATTCGCGCACTGGCGGGCGTGGAAGCCACCGTGCTGGTCGATGAATACCGCCTCCCCCGGCTCCACGTCACGCAGCAACTGGAAGCCGAGGGCGTCGATGGCCACGCTCTCGGAGGCGACCATGTATTCGTCGCCTTCCGCGGTCGCGCGCTTGCCCACCACCAGCGGGCGGATGCCATGGGGATCGCGAAAGGCGATGAGGCCATTACCGGGGATCATGGCCACCACGGCGTAGGCGCCGCGCACGCGCCGGTGCACACCGGCCACCGCATCGAAGATATCGTCGTGATCGATTTTCAGCTTGCCGCAGCGCTGCAACTCGTGGGCGAAGACGTTGAGCAGGATCTCCGAATCGGAGTTGGTGTTGATGTGGCGCAGGTCTTCGCGGAAGACATCTTCCTGCAACTGGGTGGTGTTGGTCAGGTTGCCGTTGTGCGCAAGCGCGATGCCGTAGGGGGAGTTCACGTAAAACGGCTGGGCCTCCGCCGAGGAGGAGCAGCCGGCGGTCGGGTAGCGCACGTGACCGATGCCGGTGTTACCGGTGAGGCGCACCATGTGCTCGGGCTGGAATACATCGCGTACCAGGCCGTTGTCCTTGCGCAGCAGCAGGCGGCCGCTGTCGCAGGTCATGATGCCTGCGGCGTCCTGGCCGCGGTGCTGGAGCACGGTCAGGCCGTCATACAGCGCTTGGGCAACGGGACTCTTGGCTACGATGCCGATGATGCCGCACATGAATGGATATTCCTCTGCAGGAGCTTTCTGCGTTGCGAATCAGCGATAACGGATATTCGACGCCACTTCCGGCGGCAGGTAGCCGCGCAGCCAAAGCGCCATATCCTCGAAATAATGCAGCAGGTACGACTGCCGCCACCAGTTGTCCTGGGGCATGGGGGTGAGCCCGCCGAGCAGCACCAGCACCACCACGATGGCGTAGCCGCGCACGAAACCGAAGCCCACACCAATGACGCGATCGGTGCCGCTCAGGCCGGATTTCTTCACCAGTTCCGTGGCCAGGTGATTCACCAATGCCGCCACCAGGATGGTGATCAGGAACAGCACGGCAATAGCCACCAGGAGTCGGCCCGTGGGGGAAGCGATGAACGGGCGCAGCAGGCGCTCGAATTCGTCGGCGAAGGTCAGTGTGACCCACACCGCCACGATCCAACCGGTGAGCGACAGGGCCTCACGGGTAAAGCCGCGCCACAGGCCGATGACGATCGAGGTTGCGATGACGGCGAGAATGACGTAGTCGACCCAGTTCATCGCGGGGCGTGGACTTGAATGCGTTCAGGACGGGAGCCGCAGATTTTACCAGAGCTCGCGCCGCCGCGCGAAGCGATCACGGGTGACTCATGACCACGGTGTCTACACCCAGCGCCTTGGCGACCTGGAGCTTCAGCGTGTCGGCGCGCTCTCGCTGCGCCTCGGGACCGACGCGCACGCGATAGGCGAGCTTGCCGCCTTCCACCTTCACCTGCTCGACGAAGGCATCGAAGCCTTTGCTGCGCGCCTTGTCGCGCAGCGCCATGGCGTTCGCGGCCTGGGCGAAGCTGCCGAGTTGCACCACCCACGCCTGCGGGGCATCCGTCGGCTTGGCCGCAGCGGCTGCCGGCGTGACCGCGGGCTTGGCCGGCTGCACCGGCGGCGCGGTGGCGAGGGTGGCGACAGATTCGGGCGCCGGCACTGCGGCGGCGGCCTCGTAGGTCCGGGCCTGCTGCACCGAATCCACCACGCGGGCATCCGCACGGGCGGGTTCCGCGGGCAATTGCAAGGGGATATCGATGGTCTCGAATTCGGCAGCGGGACGCTCGGGGACGTTGCTGCCGTAGGAGGCCATGCGCTGGTCGTCGCCATCGAGCAGCATGGGGATGAAGATCACGGCCAGGGCCACCAGGACCACGGCCCCCGTCAGGCGTTTCTTGAGTTGTTCGTTCACCGCTCCCTCGCCTCCCAGACAGGTGTGTGCTCCCGGACGCGACCGGACGGCCGTGCCGCGTTGGCGGATTATACGGAGCCCGCAAAGGCCTCCGCCACCGTGTGGAAGGAACCGAATACCACCACGCGGTCGCCAGGCACCGCGTCCGCCAGCGCCCGCACCAGGGCTGCGGACACCCCGGGGAAGGCCTGCACGGCCACAATGCCGGCGTCCTTCAGCACGCCGGCAACCCGCTCGGGCCCGGCGCCCCGGGCCCCATCGAGCCCAGCCACGTACCAGGCGTCCACCTGCGCGGCGAGCTGCGCCACCACGCCGGCCGCGTCCTTGTCGGCGAGCATGCCGATGACCAGGCGCGTGCGCCCGGCGCAGTCATGGGCTACCAGGTTGCGGGCCAGTTCGGCGGCGGCATGGGGGTTGTGGCCCACATCGAAGATGCGCGTGACCTCGCCCGGCAGCACCTGGAAACGCCCGGGCAGCTGCACGCTCGACAGGCCGGCGCGCACGTCCTGCTGGTACACCGGCAGGCGGGCGGTGAGTTGTTCCAGCACCATGAGCACGCCGGCTGCGTTCTGCGGCTGGGACACGCCCCGCAGGGCAGGCAGCGGCAGGCCGTCGCGGCGTTGCAGGCGACCGCGCCACCACCATTGCCCGCCGTCCACGGTGAAGTCGAAATCGCGACCGAGGATCAGCAGCTCGGCGCCGATGCGCTCCGCCTCGCTGAACAGCGCGGCGGGCGGGTTGGGATCGCTGCACACCGCCGGTCGGCCGGCGCGGAAGATGCCGGCCTTTTCCCGGGCGATACGCTCGCGGTCGGGGCCGAGCCATTCGGCGTGGTCCATGTCGATGGGCGTGATCAGCGCCACGTCCGCATCGAGCAGGTTCACCGCATCGAGACGCCCGCCCATGCCCACTTCCAGTACGGCCGCATCCAGGCCCGCCCGCTCCAGCAGGTCGAGCGCCGCCAGGGTGCCGAATTCGAAATAGCTGAGGGAGATGTCACCGCGCGCCTCATCGACGCGCGCGAAGGCCGTGCACAGGGCCTGGTCGGAGACCTCGTTGCCGTCGATGCGGATACGCTCGTTGTAGCGCAGCAGATGGGGTGAGGTGTAGGTGCCGACCCGGTAACCGGCGGCACGCAGGATGGCATCGAGCATGGCCACGCTGGAGCCCTTGCCGTTGGTGCCGGCCACGGTGACGACCGCATGGGACGGCCGCCCCAGCCCCATGCGCCCGAGCACCTCCCCCACCCGCTCCAGACCCAGATCGATGGCCGTGGGATGCAGGGTCTCCTGCCAGGCCAGCCAGTCAGCGAGGGTTTGATAGCGCATGGGTGTGCTGGAAGAAAAAGCCGTTGACCACGGGGGACACGGGGAACACGGGGAAAATCATTCATGGCGCGGTAATTCCGCCCGTAGGAGCGGCCTCAGGCCGCGATTGGTTTGCTCTGCTGCGTTATCGCGGCCTGAGGCCGCTCCTACACATTCGGTATATCCCCGTGTTCCCCGTGTCCCCCGTGGTTCAATCTTTCCCGTGGTTCAATCCTTTCCCTTCACGCCGCCGGCAGCTGCTGCAGCATGGTGAGCACGCGGGCGAGGCGGTCGCGCATTTCGCGGCGGTCGACGATCATGTCGATGGCGCCGTGTTCGAGCAGGAATTCGCTGCGCTGGAAGCCTTCGGGCAGGGTCTCACGCACGGTCTGTTCGATGACGCGCGGGCCGGCGAAGCCGACCAGGGCACCGGGCTCGCCGACGTTGACGTCGCCGAGCATGGCGAGGCTCGCCGATACGCCGCCCATGGTGGGATCGGTGAGCACGGAGATGAACGGGATGCCGCGCTCGGACAGGCGCGCCAGGGCCGCCGAGGTCTTGGCCATCTGCATGAGCGAGAACAGGGCCTCCTGCATGCGCGCGCCGCCCGAGGCGGAGAAGCACACCAGCGGGATGTTTTCCTCGATGCACACGTCCACGGCGCGCACGAAGCGCTCCCCGACCACCGAGCCCATGGAGCCGCCCATGAAGCTGAACTCGAAGGCACAGGCCACCAGTGGCACGCCCTTCACACGGCCCTTCATGGCGATGAGCGCATCGCTTTCATTGGTCACTTTTTGCGCCTGTAACAGGCGGTCTTTATAGCGCTTGCTGTCCTTGAACTTGAGCGCATCCACCGGCTGCACATTGGCCGCCAGTTCCACGCGCGGCTCGGGGTCGAGAAAGCTGTCCAGGCGCCGGCGTGCGCCGATGCGCATGTGATGGCTGCACTTGGGGCAGACATCCAGGTTGCGCTCCAGTTCGGCGCGATAAAGCACGGCGTTGCAGCCGGGGCACTTGGCCCACAGGCCTTCGGGCACGGTCTTCTTGACCGTGCCTTCCGTGCGTTCGGTGCGGATGTGGGTGGGGACGAGACGTTTCAGCCAACTCATGGCGAATTCCTCCGGTGCCGCGCTCGCGGCTTCTCGTTATTGGTTGTGTGCGGCCGTCGCGGCATCCATGGCGCGGCGCAATTCATTCAGGAAGGCAGCCGCCGTATCCGGCACCCGCGCGGGTTGCCCGTCCAGTGCGCCGATGCGGCTCACCAGGGCGCTGCCGACGATCACCGCGTCGGCCACGGTGGCGAGGCGCGCCGCCGATTCCGCGTCGTGGATGCCGAAGCCCACGCCGATGGGCAGGGCCGTATGCTTGCGGACTTCTTGGAGCCGCGCTGCGACGTCGGCGGTGTCCAGGTGCGCCGCGCCGGTGACGCCCTTGATGGACACGTAATAGATGAAGCCACCCGCCGCCTCGCAGATATTCGTCATGCGATCAGGGGCGGTGGTGGGGGCGATCAAGAAAATGGGGGCGATGTCGCGGCGGCGGAACGCCGTCAGCAGCCCCTCCCCTTCCTCGGGCGGCAGGTCGACGGTGAGCACGCCGTCCACGCCGGCCTCGGCGGCCGCCGCGGCGAAGGTCTCGTAGCCCATCGCCTCCACCGGGTTGAGGTAGCCCATGAGCACCACGGGGGTATGCGCATCGTCCTTGCGGAATTCACTGACCATCCGCAGCACATCGCGCAGCGACACGTGATGGCGCAGCGCGCGTTCGGCAGCGCGCTGGATGACCGGGCCGTCGGCCATGGGGTCGGAAAAGGGCACGCCCAATTCGAGGATGTCGGCGCCGGCCTTCACCATGGCGTGCATGAGCGGCACGGCCACGGACGGCTCCGGATCGCCAGCCGTCACGTAGGGGATGAGGGCGGTGCGGCCCTCGGCGCGCAGCTCGGAAAAACGCTTGGCGATACGGCTCATACGGTGATTCCTTCCAGCGCCGCCACCGTATGGATGTCCTTGTCGCCGCGCCCCGAGAGGCTGACGACGATGAACTTGTCCTTGCCGAGGGTGGGCGCGAGTTTCATGGTGTAGGCCAGGGCGTGGCTGGACTCGAGCGCCGGCATGATGCCTTCGGTGCGCGTCAGCGAGTGGAAGGCGGCCAGCGCCTCCTGGTCGGTGATGGGCACGTACCGGGCGCGGCCGGTGTCCTTCAGCCAGCAGTGTTCAGGACCCACGCCGGGATAGTCGAGGCCGGCGGAGATGGAGTGGGTCTCGATGACCTGGCCGTCGTCGTCTTCCATCAGGTACATGCGGTTGCCGTGCAGGACGCCGGGCCGGCCGGCATTGAGGGGCGCCGCATGACGGCCGGTCTCGATGCCCTCGCCCGCTGCCTCCACGCCGTACATGGCGACTTCCGGGTCACCAAGGAATTCGTAGAACAGGCCCATGGCGTTGGAACCGCCGCCCACCGCGGCCACCAGCGCGTCGGGTAGACGGCCTTCGTGCTCCAGCGCCTGGCCGCGCGCCTCGCGGCCGATGATGGCCTGGAAGTCGCGCACCATGGCCGGGTACGGGTGCGGGCCCGCCACGGTGCCGATGATGTAGAAGGTGTTATCCACGTTGGTGAGCCAGTCGCGCATGGCCTCGTTGAGCGCGTCCTTGAGGGTGCGCGAGCCCGAGGTCACGGGCACCACGGTGGCCCCCAGCAGCTTCATGCGGAACACGTTGATCTTCTGGCGCTCAATGTCGTCCGCGCCCATGTACACCACGCACTCCATGCCCAGGCGCGCCGCCACCGTGGCGGTGGCGACGCCGTGCTGGCCGGCGCCGGTCTCGGCGATGATGCGGGTCTTGCCCATGCGTTTGGCGAGCAGGGCCTGGCCCACGGTGTTGTTGATCTTATGAGCACCGGTGTGGTTCAGGTCTTCGCGCTTCAGATAGATGCGCGCGCCGCCCAGCTCGCGGGTCCAGCGCTCGGCGAAATACAGCGGCGACGGCCGGCCCACGAACTCGTGCAGGTCATGGTCCAGTTCGGCCATGAACTGCGGGTCGTGGATGTAGCGGTGATACGCATCGGTCAGCTCCTGCAGCGGACCCATGAGGGTCTCGCCCACGAAACGCCCGCCGTAGGGGCCGAAATGGCCGCGCTCGTCCGGCAGCTCCTGCAGGTTTCTCAAATTCTTGTCAGCGTGCACTCTCGACTCCTCGCATGAAGGCGGCCATTTTCTCGGCGGACTTGACGCCCTTGGCCGCTTCGACGCCGCTGCTCACGTCCACGCCCCAGGGGCGCACGGCGCGGATGGCGTCGGCAATGTTGTCCGGGTCCAGCCCGCCGGCCAGCACCAGCGGCCTGGAAAGCCGCGCGGGCAGCCGGTCCCAGTCGAAGCGCATGCCGGTGCCGCCGGGGACTCCGGGTTGGTAGGCGTCCACCAGCAGGGCGCGCGCGTCGGCGTACGCCTCTGCCGCGGTCGCCAAATCACAGCCCGGCCGCATGGCCAATGCCTTCAGATAGGGACGCCGGAACGCACGGCAATACGCAGGTGGTTCGTTGCCGTGGAACTGCAGCAGGTCCAGCGGCAGGGCGTCGAGCACGGCGTTGACGTGCTCGGGCGGCGCGTCCACGAACAGGCCCACGGTGGTGACGAAGGCCGGCAGCGCGGCCAGGATGGCCTGCGCTTGCGCCACGTCCACGGCACGCGGACTCTTCGCGTAGAACACCAGGCCGATGGCGTCGGCGCCCAGGGACGCCGCGCGCAGACCATCTTCGGGCCGGGTGATGCCGCAGATTTTTACGCGCATACGCGCGACGGATTCGCCGTGCATAGAAACCGAGCAGATTACCAGACCAGGGGGGGCGGTGAAAGCTGCGGCAGTCCGAAGCGTGCCGGATAGCCTACGCCCACGAGATAAAGCCCGTGGGGCGGCGCCGTGACACCGCCCACGGTGCGGTCACGGGCCTCCAGCACCTCGCGCGCCCATTCGGGCTCGTGCTCGCCGGCGCCGATGGCGGACAGCACGCCGGCGATGTTGCGCACCATGTGGTGCAGAAAGCCGTTGGCCTCCGCGTCCAGCACGGTGTACGGGCCGTGGCGCTGCACCTCCAGGCGGTACAGCGTGCGCACCGGACTCTTCGCCTGGCACGCAACGGCGCGGTAAGAGGAGAAATCGTGTTCGCCGACCAGGTGACGTGCGGCCTCGGCCATGCGCCCGGCATCCAGTTCACGGTAGTCCCAGGTGACCCGATGGGCGAGGAAGGTGGGTCGCACCGCGCGCGAGAAGATCACGTAGCGGTAGGCGCGACGCTCGGCTGAGAAGCGCGCGTGAAAGTCGTCCGCCACGGGACGGGCCCAGAGCACGCACACGTCCTTGGGCAGGTTGGCATTGATGCCGTACACCCAGGCCCGCTCGCTGCGCTCGGCGGTGGTGTCGAAGTGCACCACCTGTCCGCTGGCATGCACCCCGGCATCGGTACGGCCGGCGCCGACGATGCTCACCGGCTGGTCGGCAACCGTGGAGACGGCGGATTCCAAGGCGCCTTGCACCGTGCGCACGGAGTGGGCCTGCGCCTGGTAGCCCCTGAACTTGCTGCCGTCGTATTCGATGCCGAGTGCTATGCGCATGGACGATTTTTAACGCAGAGACACAGAGAACCCGAAAGCTTGGGAAAAAAGGGAGGGCGCAAAGCACGCTGGAGATTTGTCTCTCCCCGTTCTCTGCGCCCTCTGTGTGCTCTGCGCCTCTGCGTTCGATTTTCTCTTTGAATCAGGCGATCTGCTGGAGGAGTTCCTCGGCCTGTTGCTTCTGGGTGGAGTCACCTTCCTGCATGACCTCGTCGAGCAGGTTGCGCGCACCGTCGCTGTCGCCCATGCCCACGTACGCTCGGGCAAGGTCGAGCTTGGTGTCCACTTCGTTGATATCACCCAGCATCAGGTCGTCGGCGTCGTCTTCTGCCGGGAGATCCATGTCGGCCAGGTTCAGCTCACCGGCAGGCTCCGTTCCGGCCGTGCCGAGATCGAGACTATTGAGATCGAAGCTGCCCAGATCGAAGCCGTCCTCGTCCTGCGACAACCCGGCGTCAACGGGGGCTGCGTCCGCCGTGAGATCAAGATCACCCAGGTCCAGGTCCGTGCCCGCGGCCGGCGAAGGATCGGCTGGTGCAGGCTCGTCCAGCGCCAGGCCACTCAGCTCCATCTCAGGCATGGCCGGCTCGGCCTGCACGGCAGCGGGCTCATCCAGCGACAGATCAACCACGCCCAAATCGGGCATCACCGCTTCGCCGGCATCGGCATTTGGCGCTGCCGGCTCATCCAGCGCGAGACCTCCCAGATCGAAATCCAGGTCCGCAACCGCCGCGGGAACGGCCGATGCCGGTGCAGACGTCGGTGTATCGGTAGCCAATGCATCCAAGTCCAGATCGAAGCCCGTCTCCTCCACCGGCGCGCTGGGCGCAGCCGATACGGCGGGCGCTGCCTTGGGTGCCAGGTCTTCCAGATCGGAGAAGTCCACCCCAAGGTCGAGATTGAATTCGCCGCCACCGCCGCCGGATTCCATCTCCTCGGTCAGTGCGTCCAGGTCGAGACCGATGTCCAGGACCTCGTTGTCGAGGCGCGCATCGGCGTGGTCCGGTCCCGGCGTCAACGCCTCCGGCGCCTTGGCGAACAGGGCGTGCTCGGGGAGCAGTTCGTGACCCAGCACCAGTACCTTGTCCCACAGCGGGCCTGAACCGTTGAGCAGCGCGTGGGTCCTGAGGGCCTCGGCCTCGAATTTGGCCTTGTCCTTGGTGGCGTGATAGACCTCGAGCAGCTTCACGTGCAGTTCGGCGCGCTCCGGGTTGTGCTTGAGGGCATCCTGTACCAGGTCTTCGGCTTGCTGATAGCGCTGATAGGCCATGTAGACGTCGGCCTCGGTCAGCGGGTCGACCTCGGAGTCCTCGGCCTGGATGTCGCCCATGCCGCTGACGGCGAAGTCGCTGAAAAATGAGCTTTCTTCCGCACCTTTACCTTCCGCGGCCTTGGCTTTCATCATGGATGGCGTACCGCCCATGAGGATGCTCTCGGTAAAGTTCCCACCGCTGCGGCGACGACGGACGATCAGCACCAGGAGGGTGACCAAGGCCACGCCCAACAGGAGGAACAGGCCCGAGTACACCGGGTTGGCGAGCAGGTCGTCCAGCAGGGTTGGTTCCGGCTGCGGCTCGGGTATGACCACCGGACGCTTCGGCGCGGGTTTCTTGGCGGGCTTGACCGCTTCGGGTTTGGCCGCTTCCTCGGCCTTGGGCGCGGCGGCCTCTGCGGCAGGCGCGGCCTCGCCGTTGGCCGCAGCAGCGACTGCGGCGGTCGCTTCGCCGGCGGCCGCGGGCGCGACCTCCACCCTCTGACCGTCGAACGCCACTCCGACGCCGGGCTTCACTTCCGCGCCGGCCGCTGGCGCGGCGCGCGCCACATCCTGTTGACCCTGACCGGCAAGCTGGCGCTGCAGGGCGGCGAGATTGTCGTCCTGCAGCGACAACAGGCGCTGCATGTCCGCTATCTGGCCCTCGAGATCCTGGACGCGCTGACGGAGTTGTTCACTCTCTTGCTTGCTGGCGGCGCCGGCCTCCTGGGCAAGCAACAGTTCCTGCTTGAGGCTGGCCAGGGTGCCGGCTTCACCCGCGGCGGTACCGGAGGCCTCGGCCTTGCCGGCTTCGATCGCCTCCGGGGCGACCAGCTTCAGGCGTGGCTCGTCGGGTTTCACTGCAGTGGTACCGCGCGGTACCACGGAGGTACCGGTGGGCGCCCGGCTGCCGGCCTTGCCGGCGGCCTGCTGTTTGAAGTCCTGCCATTCACGATCCTGACGGGCAACCTCACGGGCGGCTTCGGCGCGGCTCATGGCCTGGAGCAGGGCCGGATCGAGGCGCAGCACCGTTCCCGCCTTGAGGCGGTTCACGTTGCCCTCTTCAAATGCGTCGGGGTTGCCCTTGAGCAGCGCCATCATCACCTGCGGGGTGCTGTAAGAACGCGGCCGCATCGTCTTGGCGATGCTCCACAAGGTCTCGTTACCCTTGACGGGACCGTAGCGAAGGCCATCCCCGGACAGGGCCCCGCCCTTGCCGGTCTTGGGCGCGGTACTGGCGCGCTTGGTGGTGCGTGCGGGCTTGGCGCCGGTCGCCGCGGGCGCCTTCACCGCCGGCGGCGCTTCCTTCTTCATGAGTTCGGGCGGATCGAGCAGCACGGTGTAGTCGCGCAGCAGGCGCCCGGAACGCCAGTTGACCTCAAGGAGGAAATCCAGGAACGGCTCGCGTACGGGGCGTTCCGTCACGGCCTTGATGTAATAGGCGCCGCTAGGCCGCTGCGCGACCGAGAATTCGATGGCGAGCAGCGCCGCCGGGCGGTCGAGCCCGACCTGTTGGAAGGATTCGGCGGAGGCCAGGGAGACGACGATGCTCGGCACGTCATCGGGGGCCACCGACAGCAGGTCGATTTCCGCAGCGAGGGGTTGGTTCAGGGCCGATCGGAGATGAATATCGCCGAGCCCCAAGGAATAGGCCGCCGCCGGAAGGCATAGCAGGGCCAGCAAAATCGATTTTAGCTTCCGCAAGTTCCGCACTCCCTCAGGCGCCGCTGGCGGCCGGCAACCGGTTCAGAACCATTTCCCGTCCGCAGGTTTGGTGCCGAAACTTATCAAACCGCTTTAGTTGTAGCAACTAACCATGTCTCACGAGAGGTTTTTTGCTAACTGCTCCGCAATTTGGATGCAGTTCAAAGCCTGCCTCCGGACGTTCTCTGTGACCACCCAAAAATCCAGTCCGCGGGGGTGGCTCAGGTCCTCCCGGAGCCGGCCGACCCACACCGGATCCTGCCCCGCCGCCTCGGTGACCGGCGTCGGAAAACCGTCGGCCCCGTGCTCGTCCAGCACCTCGACACCCGGCGCCGCTTCCAGCAGGGTGCGGGCACGGCCGACATCGAGCTTGTCGCAGGTCTCCAGGTGCACGGCCGCCGAATGGCCGAAGAAAACCGGGGCGCGCACGGCGGTCGCGTTGACCCCGAGCCCGGGCAGGCCGAGCACGCGGCGCAGCTCCGTAAGAAATTTCATTTCCTCGCGGGTATACCCGTTGTCGAGAAACGTGTCCACCTGGGGCAGCAGATTAAAGGCAATTTGCCTAGGGAAGACCTTCGGCTCGATGGGGCGCACGTTGAGCAGATTGGCCGTTTGTTTCGCCAGCTCCTCCACCCCCGCGCGCCCGGCGCCGGACACGGCCTGCAAGGTCACGACGTTCACACGCGTGAGGCCGGCCGCTTCATGCAACGGCTTGAGCGCGACCGCGAGGGCAATGGTCCCGCAGGAGGGGCTGCTGACGATCCGACCTTCGGAAACCCCCGCCAGCGCCTGCGGATTCACGTCGGCCACTAGCAGCGGCACGTCGGGTGCGTCACGAAAACGGGGCGAGCTGTCGATCACCACGGCGCCGGCGGCCGCGGCGATGGGCGCGTGACGCGCCGCCAATTCCGCACCCGCGCAGAAGAAGGCCAGGCGAATCCCCGAAAAATCGAAGCCCTCGATGGCCTGAACGCGCACATGACTGCCGCGGAATTCCACGCGACCGCCGGCCCCCTCGCCGAGCGCGAGCAACGCCAGCTTCCCCAACGGAAACTCGCGCTCCTCAAGCAACTGCACCAGGGCCTCGCCCACCAGCGTGTCGGGGCCGACGACAGCGACGTTCATTTTCTCAGGCATGGTCGAGAAAAAAGACTCACCACAAAAAGACTAACCACCGGGGACACGGGGAACACAGAGGGGTGAACAGCAGACACCGCCGCCCCACCCGCTCAGGTTCACACGTAGTGTGAGCCTCTCCTGAGAAAGACACATTCTTCCCCGTGTTCCCCGTGCCCCCGTGGTTGATCTTTCTCACCCCTCCAGCAGGATGCGCAGCATGCGGCGCAGCGGCTCGGCGGCGCCCCACAGCAGCTGGTCGCCCACGGTGAAGGCGGTGAGGTATTCGGGGCCCATGTTGAGCTTGCGCAGACGGCCCACGGGTACCGTGAGCGTGCCGGTGACGGCGGCCGGGGTCAGGTCTCGCATTGTAACTTCGCGGTCGTTGGGCACCACCTTCACCCACTGATTGTGCTCCGCGATGATGCTTTCGATCTCGTTGAGCGGCACGTCCTTGGTCATCTTGATAGTCAGTGCCTGGCTGTGGCAGCGCATGGCGCCGATGCGCACGCACAGACCGTCAATGGGGATCGGGCGATCGGAGCGGCCGAGGATCTTGTTGCACTCCACCTGGGCCTTCCACTCTTCCTTCGACTGGCCGGATTCCAGCGGCACGTCGATCCAGGGGATGAGGCTGCCGGCCAGCGGCACCGGCCACGCGTCGGTGGGATAGGCGTCGGAGCGGATGAAATCGGCGACCTTGCGATCGATTTCCAGAATCGCCGCGGCCGGGTCGTCCACCAGCGCCTTCACCTCGCTGTGGATGGCGCCCATCTGCTGGATCAGTTCGCGCATGTTGCGCGCGCCGGCGCCGGAGGCCGCCTGGTAGGTCATGGGCGAGATCCACTCGATGAGGCCCTGCTCGAACAGGCCGCCGATGGCCATGAGCATGAGCGACACGGTGCAGTTGCCGCCCACGTAGGTCTTGACGCCCTTGGCCAGGCCGTCCTTGATGACGTTCTTGTTCACCGGGTCGAGGATGACGATGGCCTCGTCCTTCATGCGTAGCGTGGAGGCGGCGTCGATCCAGTAGCCATTCCAGCCGGACTCGCGCAGCTTGGGGTAGATCTCTTTGGTGTAATCACCGCCCTGGCAGGAGATGATCACCTCCATGGCCTTCAACTCGTCAATGTTGTGGGCGTCCTTCAGCGGCGGCACGTCCTTGCCGATGGCCGGCCCCTTGCCACCCGGGTTCGAGGTGGTGAAGAACACCGGATCGATAAGTTCGAAATCCTTCTCGGCGCGCATGCGATCCATGAGCACCGAACCCACCATGCCACGCCAACCGATCAACCCTACGCGCTTCATTGACTAGTTCCTCGAAGAAAAAAGATTAACGCAGAGGCGCAGAGACACAGAGGACACGGAGAAAATCATTGTTTGTCTCTGTCCCCTCTGTGCCTCTGCGCCTCTGTGTTGGGCCGTTTGCCTTTAATCCAATGCCGCGACGATGGCGGCGCCCATTTCGGCGGTGCCGACTTTCTTGCAGCCTTCGGTCCAGATGTCGACGGTGCGCAGGCCCTGGTCGAGGACCTTGGACACTGCGGCGTCCACGCGGTCGGCCAGGGCCGCTTCGTTCAGGGTGTAACGCAACATCATCGACACGGAGAGTATGGTGGCGATGGGGTTGGCGATGCCCTGGCCGGCGATGTCCGGGGCCGAGCCGTGGATGGGTTCGTACATGCCCTTTCCGTTGGCGTCCAGGGAGGCGGACGGCAGCATGCCGATGGAACCGGTGAGCATGGAGGCCTCGTCCGAGAGGATGTCGCCGAACATGTTGTCGGTGAGCATCACATCGAACTGCTTGGGATTCCGCACCAGCTGCATGGCGGCATTGTCCACGTACATGTGGCTCAGTTCCACCTCGGGATACCCGGTTGCCACATCGGTCACGATCTCGCGCCACAGCTCCGTGCATTCGAGCACGTTGGCCTTGTCGATGGAGCACACCTTGCGGTTGCGCTTCATGGCGATGTCGAAGGCGGCCTTGGCGATGCGGCGGATCTCGTTCTCGCTGTAGACCAGGGTGTTGAAGCCCTCGCGCTCGCCCTGCGCGTTGTTGCGGATGCCGCGCGGCTGACCGAAGTAGATGCCGCCGGTGAGCTCGCGCACGATCATGATGTCCAGGCCCGCGACCACTTCCGGCTTCAGGGTGGAGGCCGAGGCGAGCTGGGGATAGACCTGGGCCGGGCGCAGGTTGGCGAACAGCTCCAGGCCCTTGCGGATACCCAGCAGGCCCTTCTCCGGGCGCACCGCGATGGGCAGCGCCTCCCACTTGGGCCCACCCACGGCGCCGAGCAGCACCGCATCGGCCGCCTTGGCCAGCGCCAGCGTGGCATCGGGCAGCGGATGGCCCGCGGCGTCGTAACCGGCGCCACCGATGTGACCGTGCTCCATCTCCACCTTCAGGCCAAACCTGTCCCGCAGCGCCTCGAGCACCTTCACGGCCTCGGCGACAATCTCCGGCCCAATGCCGTCACCCGGCAATACAGCAATCTTCTTCGTCATTGGAAAAAACCCTTTTCAACACAGAGGCACAGAGGCGCAGAGAACACAGAGGAAAAACATTGTGTGTTCTCTGTGTCCTCCGTGTCTCTGCGCCTCTGCGTTAGTCTTTTTCTTCAAAACAGCCAGGGCGCTTCGGTGCGGCGTTTGGCTTCGTAGGCGCGGATGGCGTCCACGTGCTGCAGGGTCAGGCCGATGTCGTCGAGGCCTTCGAGCAGGCAGTGTTTGCGGAACGGGTCCACCTCGAAACGGATCACCTCGCCCGTGGGCGTGGTGAGGGTCTGGGCGTCCAGGTCCATGGCCAGCCGGTAGCCTTCGCTCGCGGCCACTTCCTTGAACAACTGGTCCACCTTCGCCTCATCGAGCACGACGGGCAGGATGCCGTTTTTGAAGCAGTTGTTGAAGAAGATGTCGGCGAACGAGGGCGCAATGATGACCCTGAAGCCGTAGTCCAGCAAGGCCCACGGGGCGTGTTCGCGACTGGAGCCGCAGCCGAAGTTCTGGCGAGCGAGCAGCACCTGCGCCCCCTGGTAACGGGGCTGGTTGAGCACGAAATCCGGGTTGAGGGGACGCTTGGAGTTGTCCATGCCCGGCTCGCCCACGTCCAGGTAGCGCCACTCGTCGAAGAGATTCGGCCCGAAACCCGAGCGCTTGATGGACTTCAAAAACTGCTTGGGAATGATGGCGTCCGTATCCACGTTCGCCCTATCGAGCGGCGCCACAATCCCATTCAACTTGTTCAACTTTTCCATTGGAAACCCCTTTCAACACAGAGGCGCAGAGACACAGAGAACACCGAGAAACCCCATTGATTCATCTCTGTGTCCTCTGTGTCTCTGCGCCTCTGCGTTGGGCTGTTTTCTTCAAATCTTCCGCACGTCGACGAAGTGGCCCGCCACCGCCGCCGCCGCGGCCATGGCCGGGCTGACCAGGTGGGTGCGGCCACCGGCGCCCTGGCGTCCCTCGAAGTTGCGGTTCGAGGTGGAGGCGCAGCGTTCGCCCGCTTCCAGGCGGTCGGCGTTCATGGCCAGGCACATGGAGCAGCCGGGCTCGCGCCATTCGAAGCCGGCCTCGATGAACACCTTGTCGAGCCCCTCGGCCTCGGCCTGCTGCTTCACCAGGCCGGAACCGGGCACGACGAGCACCTGTTTCACGTTGGCGGCCTTCTTCCTGCCCTGAACCACCACAGCGGCGGCGCGCAGGTCTTCGATACGCGAGTTGGTGCAGGAACCGATGAAGACCTTGTCCACGGCGATCTGCTCGATGGGCGTGTTGGCCGTGAGGCCCATGTACTTTAGGGCGCGGCGCATGCCGTCGGCCTTCACCGTATCCGGTTCGTTGGCCGGATCGGGCACCTTCCCGTCCACCGCCACCACCATCTCCGGCGAGGTGCCCCAGGTGACCTGCGGGCGGATAGCCGTCGCGTCGATGCGCACCACGCGGTCGAACCGGGCGTCCGGATCCGATTTCAACTCGCGCCAGGCGGCCACGGCCTGGTCCCACACTTCGCCTTTCGGCGCATAGGGCCGGCCGCGCACGTAGTCGATGGTCTTTTCATCCACCGCCACCATGCCCGCGCGGGCGCCGGCCTCGATGGCCATGTTGCACACGGTCATGCGGCCTTCCATGGAGAGGTCACGGATGGCCTCGCCGCCGAATTCGATGGCGTAGCCGGTGCCGCCCGCGGTGCCGATCTCGCCGATGATGGCCAGCACGATGTCCTTGGCGGTAACGCCCGGACCCACCTTGCCGTCCACGGATACCAGCATGGCCTTGGATTTCTTCTGCAACAGGCACTGGGTGGCGAGCACGTGCTCCACCTCGGAGGTGCCGATGCCGTGGGCCAGCGCACCGAAGGCGCCGTGGGTGGAGGTGTGGGAGTCGCCGCACACCACGGTCATGCCGGGCAGCGTGCCGCCCTGCTCCGGCCCCACCACGTGCACGATGCCCTGGCGCAGGTCGTCCATCCTGAATTCGTTGATTCCGAAGTCGGCACAGTTCTGGTCCAGGGTCTGCACCTGAAGGCGGGCGATCTCGTCGGCGATGGCGGCGATGCCGCCCTTGCGCTCGGGCGCGGTGGTGGGCACGTTGTGGTCGGGCGTGGCGATGACCGAGCCCACCCGCCACGGCGTGCGCCCGGCCAGGCGCAGGCCCTCGAAGGCCTGGGGCGAGGTCACCTCGTGCACCAGGTGGCGATCAATATAAAGAAGACAGGTGCCGTCCTCGTCACAGCGCACCACGTGCGCATCCCACAGCTTGTCGTAAAGCGTCTTGCCGCTCATGGGCGTACTCCGTTGATACTGCGCGAAAAGCTATTAACCACGGGGGACACGGGGAACACGGGGAACACGGGGGGTGAACATCAGATACCGCCGCCCACCCCGCTCAGGTTCGCACGCAGTGTGAGCCTCTCCTGAGAGAAAGACACATTCTTCCCCGTGTCCCCCGTGTCCCCCGTGGTTAACCTCTTCCCCGCCATGGCTTGATTCGAAGTGCGAGTCTACGTAGGCTGGACTCATTACTCCAATTCATCTTTTTCATAGAATCCATTCCTGGCAGGCATCGGCATGGACATCCCGAATCTCCAGGCCTTCGTGGCCGTGGCCGAGCAGGCCTCGTTCTCCGTAGCCGCGGAGCGGCTGTTCCTGACCCAGCCGGCGGTGAGCAAGCGCATCACGGCCCTGGAGCAGGAGCTGGGCTCACCACTGTTCGACCGCATCGGCCGGCAGGTGACGCTGACCGAGGCCGGGCGTGCCCTGCTACCGCGGGCGCGGCATATTCTGGAGGCGGTGGAGGACAGCCGCCGTGCGCTGTCCAACCTTTCCGAACGCGTGGAAGGGCCGCTGTCCTTCGGCACCAGCCACCACGTCGGCCTGCACCACCTGCCGCCGCTGCTGCGCGCCTTCACTGCCCGCTATCCCACAGTGGACCTGGACATCCGTTTCCTGGATTCCGAGGAGGCCTGCCAAGCGGTGCTGCACGGCGATCTGGAACTGGCCGTGGTCACCCTGCCGGAACCGGCCCCCGCCAATCTCACCACCCGCGTGCTATGGGACGATCCGCTCGCGGTAGTGGTCGGCCGCGACCACCCGCTCGCGGCGCGCAAGCGCGTGAGCCTGGAGGCGCTGGTCGAATCGCCCGCCGTGCTGCCCGGCCAAGGCACGTTCACCCGCGCCCTGCTGGAATCGGCCTTCGCCGCGCGCGGGCGGCATCCGGCAGTGAAGCTGTCGACCAATTACCTGGAGACCATCAAGATGCTGGTATCGGTGGGCCTGGGCTGGAGCGTGTTGCCGCATACCCTGGTCGATGACGACACCGCGGTGCTGCGCGTGCCGGAACTGGCCCTGATGCGCCACCTGGGCGTGGTGCACCATGCATCGCGCACTCTGTCGAACGCCGGGCGCGCCATGCTGCGCCTGTTGGAAGGCGACTGATGGTGGGATTTTTCACCCTCGGCCGCTGGTATGCCGATCCCTGCCCCGCCGATGCGGCCCGACAGGCCCTGGCCCTCGTGGAGCAACGCGAACAGGCGCTGCGCCGCCGCGGACGAGGCTCTCTCGCCCTGCGGCTGTCCGCCATGCGGGCACAGGCCGCACTCGGGGAGGACGTGGAGGCGGAATACGAACGCCTGGCGGCCCTCGTCGTCCGCCGTCACACCCGTGCGCAGGCGCTGGTGGAACTCGTTTATGGGCAGATACTCATGTCCAGGCGTCGCACGGGGGCCATGCGCCACCTGGATCGGGGCTTTGCCCTGGCAAGGCATCTGCTCGCGCCGGAGGACTATTTCGTCGTGCTCAAACGCCACGCCTTGCTCGCCTTGCTGCCCCCGGCCGATCTGCCCTGCGCGCCCCTTGCGGACTTGCTCACCACGGCACGCGTGATGGCCCGCCTGGGGGCCAGGCGCAACCCGCCCCCGCACGATCCGGGAGATACCTTCGGCTGAACCTCCGGGTCTCGGCCCGTGGCGGAACGCTGGGCCACCGCCCGATCACGACAGTCTTCCTAGACTTACTGCAACCACCTCCGGGCGGCGACCCAGGAGCGTTCCCCATGCGAGTTCAACACGGCGTGCTGGTGCCTCTCGGTTATGGCAAATACGTGCGTTCGGATCGCGTGACTGCCGTGATGCCCATCGAGGAGGAACGCGGTCCTGGACGACGCACATTCCTTTACCTGGAAGACCAAGCCGAGCCGCTGGTGGCCTCGCGGGCAGAAGATTCCATCGTCCGCGATCTGGTGCGTGAGCCGCAGGAGATCACCCGTGTACGCCAGCAACAGGAGATCCTCCGCGACCTGCTCGAGGACCTCAGCACGGTCAACGAAACCGTGCGGCAGATCGTCCGGGATCGCAGCCGCCTGGATATGAACATCATCGAACGCCGCATCAAGGATGCCCTCGAGGGCGGCGCTGACTGACTCAGTCGCTGCGGCTCTCGCCTACCCACAGGCCGTCGAGCCCGGGCTCAGCGGCCACACCTATGCTTACTGCAACGACGCCCCGCGCGTTTCGCTAAGGTGCCCAATCACCCGTCTCCTCCCCCTATGGACGACGTGAACATCCACGAGGTCATGACCCGCTTGTCCGCATTGGAACGGGCAGCGCGGGAAGCCGAGGGTGAGCGCATCCGGCTGGCACACACGCTGCGGGAAACCAAAACGGCGCTGCATCGGCGAACCGCGCAGATGGCACACGCGGAACGGCTCGCCGGGATCGGCTTCTGGTACGCGGATCTACGTAGCCATAGCCTGTGCTGGTCCGCGGACCTGTCGCGGGCGCTGGGCTTTCCTGCCCAACGTCGGAAACACCCGCTCAAGGACATCGATCGGTTTGTGCATCCAGACGATCGGCCGGCCGTCGCGCGCGCCATCGAGCATGCCATGCGGACGAAGTCGCCCTATGTGCTCGAATTCCGCACCTGTGCGGGAGGCGAGGAGCACCGCGTGCGCATCCGTGGACAAATCGCGTTCGGCCCGGCGGGCGAGCCGCTGGCGCATTTCGGCGTCGGCCAGGGCATTGCAAACGTGGAGCAAACGGAGAAGGCCCTGCACGAGAGCCAAAGCAGGTACCGGCCGCTCGCCGCCGAGTTGGAGCTGATCTACCGCACCGCGCCCGTCGGGCTTTGCGTCCTCGATAGAGAGCTACGCTTCGTCCGCATCAATGAACGCCTCGCCGAAATCAACGGGAGATCGGTGGAGGACCATATCGGAAAAACCGTGCGCGAGCTCGTCCCCGACGTCGCCCAGCAAAATGAGGCATTGCTGCTCCATGTACTCGAGAGCAGCGAACCCGTGCTGGACTACGAACTGACGGCGGAGACCCCTGCGCAGCCTGGCGTGCGCCGCAGTTGGCTCAACCAGTACTGGCCTTTGCGCAATGACGCCGGCGAAGTCTATGGCATCAATGTGGTGGCGGAAGAGATTACGGATCGCCGATCACTCGAAGAGTCGCGTCAAAGGGAGCGTGAATTCCGCACTTTGGCGGAAAATTCCTCGGACATGATCGTTCGCTTCGATCGGTCACTGCGCAGGATCTACGTGAACGCCGCGCTGGAGCGCATGTTGCACAAGCCAAGAACAGCGGTGCTTGGCAAGAGGAACCACGAGATCGGCCTGTCCGACGAACTCGCCGGCTTACTCGACCGCTTTCTCGAGCAGGCCTTCGTCACGGCGCGCGCACAGACGATTGAGGTCACGCTGCCCACGTCGACAGGCCCGCGGGTGCTCGATACGCGCATGGTGCCTGAATTCGGCATGGGCGATCAGGTGGAAACCGTGCTCGTTATCAGCCGCGACATAACCGAACGTAAACGGGCCGAAGAAGCGCTGCGTGAAAACGAGCGAAAGTATCGCGAGATGGTTGAGCACCTTTACGAAGGAATCTGGATCATCGACGAAAACGACGACACCACCTTCATCAACGAACGAATTAAGGAGCTGCTCGGCTACTCCGCGGAAGAAATGCTCGGCAGGAACCTGTTCGGTTTCATGGACGCGCAAGAGACGGAAGTGGCCAGGCGCAATCTCGCCCGTGGACGCAGCGGCATGCGCGCGGAATACGAATTCACGTTCCAACGCAAAAACGGCGAGCCCATCGTCACCCACATCGTCACGGCGCCCCTCCACGATGCCCATGGCAATTACCGCGGTGCCGTGACCGGCGTCATCGACATCACCGAGCGCAAGCGAACCGAGGCGATCCTCCACCGTCGGCAACAGGAGTTCGAGGCCCTTTCGGAGCGTTCCCCGGACATCATCGCTCGGGTGGATGCATCAATGCGCATCCGCTACATCAACCCGGCCATCGAGAGGTTCACCGGCAGGCCGCGGGACTGGTTTATCGGCAAGAGCCCGGCCGAAATGCGACTCACGCCAGGGGAGATCTCGCTCAGGGAAGATATCCTGCAACGGGCCTTCGCCACCGGCCAGGAACAAATCGTCGAACATGAACTTCCCGCGCCCGGCGGTATACGCTACCTCCACTCGCGCGTAGTCCCGGAATTCAGTGCCGACGGTCGGGTCGATTCCGTACTGGTGGTGGACCGTGACATCAGCGAACTCAAACGTGCGCAGTTCGCCATGGAAAACCAGACGCTCCACGATCCGCTCACGCAGATCCCCAATCGTCGTTACCTTGAACAGTTCATCGGCAGGGAATGGGGACGGGAGGCGCGCCACCGGCACCCGGTGGCCGTGATCATGGCCGACATCGATAATTTCAAGGCCTACAACGATCATTACGGTCACCAGCGCGGCGACGATTGCCTGCGACAGGTCGCGCACGCGTTGCGCAGCCGTCTGCGCCGCCCCAGCGATATCCTGGTGCGTTATGGCGGCGACGAGTTCCTGGTGGTGTTGGTGGAAACGGAGGCTTCCGCGGCCATCACGCTGGCCGAAGCCATGCGTCAGGCGGTGGCGGAAAGGGCGCTGCCCCACGCCACCTCGCCGATAGCCCCGATGGTTACCATCAGTGTGGGCGTTGCGGGCGCAAGGGCCGATCTGTTCAGCTTCGCCACCCTGTTGGGCACGGCCGATCAGGCCCTGTATTCCGCCAAGCGCCACGGCCGCAACCGGGTCGAGGCCATCCAGCCTTCCAACCCGTCAGAATAGCCTTGGCGCGTTCTAAGCTTGCCTCAGACCCGCATACAAGGAGACCGTCATGACCAAACCGGAAACGCCCGATGTGTCGACCATGCAGGCGGAACCGCTGCCGCAGCATCACTGGCTGGAACAGCTGTTGGGCGAGTGGAGTTTCGAAGGCAGCACCCAGATGCAGCCCGGCGAGCCGGCCATGAAGTTCACGGGTACCGAAAACGTACGCTCCATCGGCGGGCTGTGGTTCGTGGCGGAGTCCTCCGGCGAGATGCCGGGCGGGGGCACCGCCTCCATGATCATGACCCTCGGCTATGACCCGCTGAAGAAGCGTTATGTCGGCACCTGGCTGGGCTCCATGATGACCTATTTGTGGGTGTACGAAGGCACACTGGACTCCAGCGGCAAACGGCTGGTCCTCGACTCCGAGGGGCCGAGCATGAGCACCCCCGGCACCTTGGCCCGCTCCCGGGACATCATCGAGATCACGGACGCAGGCCAGCGCATGCAGCACTCCGAGGTCCTGGGCGACGACGGCCAGTGGCACCCGATGATGGCGATCACCTATCGCAAGAAGACTTGAAGAAGGACTTCAACGCAGAGACGCAGAGGAAGATTTCGCCAAGAGCACGCCTCGGCCTTCATCTCCATCCCTTTGCGATCTCTGCGTCTTTGCGCCTCTGCGTTGGGCTGTTTTCTTATTTCCCAAGCACACCCCGTTCCACCAGCCCGAGCAGCAACAGGTGGAAATACACGAGCCCGGCAAACGGCTGCCAGTGCGCCAGGGTGCGTTGCACGCCTTCACGATCCAGTGGCTCGGACAGGCCGAGCCACTGCGCGAGCCGCTTGCGCGCGCCCACGTCATCGGCGGGAAACACGTGGGTCCTGCCGAGGCCGCGCAACAACACGTATTCGGCGCTCCAGCGTCCCACCCCGCGCAGCTGCACCAGACGACGCAGGGCTTCGGCATCGTCCAGTGCGGCGAGCGCCTCCAGATCCAGCTCACCTCCGTGCACGGCCTCCGCCATACCGAGCAATGCCCGCGACTTGTTGGTACTGAATCCCAGCCCTCGCAGTTGCTGCGGGTCGCGTCCGGCCAGATCCGCGGGCTGCGGGAAACCGTGGGCGGCCGCCAGGGATGGACCGAAGGTCACCGCAAGACGGTTCAACAACGCCAGGCCGGCCTCCAGCGAAATCTGCTGACAGGCAACAGCATTGACGAGGGTTTCGAACACGCTGGGAAAGCGGGGCGGCTTGAGCCCGCGAAAACGCTGTGCCAATCGGGCGAGCGGCGGATGGTGCGCGGCGAAGCAGTAGAAAGGGGTGAGATCGACGGACAGTCCCAGCTGACGTTCCAGCTGGGCGGTGAGTTGTCTGACGGCTGTGACACCGAGACGCATACCTGCCACGGAGACCCGCAGCCGTGCTGTGTCTGCGCCGCCTGTCTGCACCACCGCCATTTCACGGGCCCGGTGGTTGAGAACCACGGTGCGGCGATACGCCTGCCCGTCCCAACGGTCGACGATGTTGCTTGGCCGGCGGCGTAAAGCCCACACGGTCAGGTCGAGCCGGAACGGGCGCCTCGGCTCAAGTGAGAACTCCATGCAAACGCACAGGGCAGTGGCTTGAGCCAAGGATAGCCGTGCGCTCGCCGAAGGCTCGCTCTCTATACTCGAAGAAAAGGTGCGCCGTGAACCGACCAACGCTGGACAACGACACTGATCTGCAACGGTTGCGGCGTCTCGCCCGGCTGCTCGACGAGGCGTTCCCACTGCCCGGCGGCTACCGTATCGGCTTCGACGGTTTCATGGGCTTGTTGCCGGGCGTCGGTGACGGCCTGGGGGCGGCGCTCTCCACCTACATCGTGGCCCTGGGCGCCCGCCTCGGCGTGCCCACCACCCATCTGCTGCGCATGGTCGGCAACATCGGCATCGATCTGGCCGTGGGGCTGGTGCCGGTGCTCGGCGACATCTTCGATTTCACCTGGAAGGCCAACAGCCGCAACCTGGCGCTGATCGAGCAGGGGTTGGGCCGCGCCAGTCGTGGCAAGGCTGGCGAACGTCGACTCATCATCATGATCGTCGTACTGGTCGTGGTGTTGCTCGCCGCGGCCATTGCATTGTCGGTGCTGGTGGTAGCCGAACTGGTCTCGCTGGTGCGCAGCTGACTGGGTCTCGCGCTGATTACCGAAGCAACGAGGCGTCAAGGGCGCGGTGGGGGATGCATGCGACTTTCGTCTCACAAACAACCATGCGCGATACGCAACACGGTTTGCATACCACCGGTGATACGCAAGGCGCGCGGTTATTGCCGGTGCGCCGCCGGCCGGCTCAGCGCAACTTGATGGGATAACGCAGCAATTGCTCCTGCGCCGTACCCGCCTGCCGCAGCACGCCCAGGTTTATGATCTCGCCGGGTTTGCGGCTGAACATCGCCAGTTGCACGTCCGTGGTATTGGCCACGGATTCATCGTCGATCTGTACGATTCGATCGTCCTGTTTCACACCGGCGTCCTGCGCCGCGCTGGCTTTCGAAAAACCGCTGATCCGGACACCCGGTTCGGCATTCTCCATCAGCACGCCGAGCATTCCTTTGGGTGACAGTTCCACGCGCTCGGGCAACACCACGAAATCGGCGACCTCCGGCGAAACCACTTCCTGCGGGCCGTTGAGCACCACCACCGACGGCACGCCCGTGCGACGTTCGAGCCGCCGTGGAATGCCGTCGCGCCAGGCCACGTGTCCGGCACCGACCAGGATCACCATACGCCGGTCCGGATGCTGTTTCATGTACTCGGCCGCTCGCGCCGCCATGCCTTCATCCCACAGCAGTTGCGCCTCAAGGAAATTTTCGAACGTTCCGCCTTCACGTGCCGGATGGGATTCGTACAGTGTCCGCAGCCGCTGCCGGTAGCGCTCTTCCCCGCGCTCCATCTCGGGCAACTGCGCCCGTTCCTCGGCGCTGAGCTTCGCCACACCGCCCTCCGCCACCTTGCGGGTCAGTTCTTTCGGCACATTGAGGGCGATCAACGGGATGCGGTTGTCGCGTGCGTATTGCAAAATGGGCTGATAAAGACGGTAATCGAAGCCCCAGCGGTCCATGTACTGCGTGCGTTGCAACATGGTCCGTTCGTCGATCTCGCCGGCCACGAAGGCGTCGAGATGCTCCTGAAAGGGCTGCTGGAAGAACTCCAGCCCGATGGCGATGTCGCCGTGTTGCGCATGCAGCGCGCGGATGATGGCCAGTTGCACCAGGTGATGGCTGTACTGGTCGTGGCTCTCGCCCACGAACACCACGCGCTTGTCGAGCAGCGACGGAAGGACCTGTTCCAGTGTGGGCAACGCCTTCAGATCCACGGCCCGCGCATCAAGGACCTCGGCGCGACACGGCAGCGCCGTCAAGGCGACTAACATTAGGCCCAGGCAGACGCCCGGGAGGCGAAGCGTACCGTTGTTCGGTGAATTTTCCATGCCCTCAATCCTATCCGATAAAAAGCCCATGTGGTGGCGCCTGCTGCTGCCGCTCCTCGCGCTGTTGCCCATCGCGGCGTCGGCGCGGCCGCTGCTGCACCATGCCCTCACCGTGGAACTGGACCCGCCCCGCCACGCCCTCAGGGTCACCGACCGGCTGACCTGGCCGGCGCCGCCGCAAGGGCCCGTGGAGTTCAGCCTGCACGCGGGGCTCAACCCACAGGTCGACGGTGGCGCCCGTCTGGTCCGGCTCGGCGGCGGCACACAGGCCGTGCCTTATGAGCGTTATCGCCTGCAACTGGCCGAAGGCGCCCGTGCGGTCAGCCTCCATTATGGCGGGGTCATTCACCACCCGCTCGCCGCCTACGGCGAAGGGCCCGGCCACGGCCGCGAGGTGACGCCCGGCCTCATCGATGCCGAGGGCGTGGTGCTGAACGGTGCGAGCGGCTGGTATCCGTGGTTTCCCGCACACCCGCGCCACGGCTTCGAACTCACCGTGCAACTGCCGCCGGGCTGGGAAGCGGTGAGTCAGGGTGCACGCGAACAGGCGGACGGCCGCGTGCGCTGGCGCGAAGACACTCCGCAGGAGGAAATTTATCTCATCGCGGGGCCGTTCACGGTCTACCGTCGCGGCCAGCACCCCGAAGCGATGGTCTACCTGCGCGCGCCCGATGCGGCCCTGGCCGAGCGCTACCTCGCCGCCACGACCCGTTACCTTGCGCTCTATGGCGAACTGCTCGGCGCCTATCCCTACGCCAAGTTCGCCCTGGTGGAGAACTTCTGGGAAACCGGCTACGGCATGCCCTCGTTCACCCTGCTAGGCCCGCGCGTGATCCGGCTGCCGTTTCTTCTGGAGAGTTCCTACCCGCACGAGATCCTGCACAACTGGTGGGGCAACGGCGTTTATATCGATGCCGCGCAGGGCAATTGGGCGGAAGGCCTCACCGCCTATCTAGCCGATCACCTGTTGCAGGAGCGGGCCGACCGCGGCAGCGAATACCGGCGCGACCAGTTGCAGGCGTACGCCGCCTATGTGTCTGAGGCGCGCGATCTCCCGCTTGCCCAATTTCGCGAGCGCCACAGCGGCGCCAGCCAGGCCGTCGGCTACGGCAAGGCGCTGATGTTCTATCACATGCTGCGTCGCGAGCTGGGCGATAAAGTCTTCCTGGCGGGCCTGCAACGCTTCTACCGCGACGCGCGTTTCCGCCCGGCGCGTGTGGACGACCTGCGGGCCGCCTTCGAGGCGGAAAGCCGCCGCGATTTGCGCGCGTTCTTCAGTCAATGGTTCAGCCGCACGGGCGCGCCGCAGTTGACGCTCGCCGGAATTGATGCCGGTCACCACCAGTTGACTCTCACCCTGACGCAAACCCAACCTGAGCCCCCGTTCCACCTGCACGTGCCCGTGTTCGTGCAACTCACCGACGGGCGCTGGCTACAGCATTCACTGGTCATGGACCGCGCGCGCGTCACCGAGCGGCTGGCTCTGCCCGCTGCCCCGGCCTGTGCGGCGGTCGATCCCCACATCGACCTGTTCCGGCGCCTGCTGCCGGGCGAACAGCCGGCGTCCATCAGCGCCGTGCTGGGCGCGGAGCGTCCGTTGATCCTGCTCCCCGCCCAGGCCCCCGCGCCGCTGCGCAGCGCCTGGCATCAGCTGGCAACGGCCTGGAGCGCCGGGCTGCGTGACGCCGAGATCCGTGACGACGTGGAACTCGCCGCGCTTCCCGCACAGCGGCCCGTGCTGCTGCTCGGCTGGCAGAACCGTCACAGAAACGCACTACCGATGGTCGCGGGCGATACGGTCGATCATGTGACGCTGGAGGGTAAATCCTGGCCCCGCACGGAACATGGTTTCGTGCTCACCACGCGGCATGACGACGCAGTGCTTGCCTGGGTCGGTAGCGACAGCCCGGCCGCCGTACCGGCACTGGCGCGCAAGATCCCCCACTACGGCAAGTACAGCTATCTGGTATTCGAGGGCGACGCCGGCGACAACCGCCTCAAGGGCCAATGGCCCGCGCAGGATTCGCCGCTCACCCATCGCTTCGTCGCCACTGCATGCACGCCGCCCGCCCCGCCACCGCTCGCCCGCTGAGAAGAGTTCGTCGCTCCGGCGAAAGCCGGAATCCACGACAACCGCATGGACCCCGGCTTTCGCCGGGGTGACGATGAATGTGGCCTGACGCACGACGTGCACCCGCACGCCTCACCAAAAACACGAATTCGACAAAGACACGTCATTGCGTCGCCGCGACTGACGCTTCGGTCACATTCACAGCGCCCCTGAACCGCTACAAAGCACCGGTGCTCGTCGCCGTGCCTGTCGACGACGTGGCACTGGGCCAGCACGCTCCGAAACCCCGCCAGCGGGGAGCGAAGCGTGTTGGAACCCACCAACGCCGGTGCACCGTGGTTCGCACACTGCCGCGATGATGTTTCCGGCCATGGACAGGTTATCGAGAGGTGATGCAGCCGACCACGGCGCGTCATGAGGCAATATGCTCATCGGTGCAACCCTGACCGTCGTCACCATCGCGCTTGCCTTGGTCGGCGTGATCTGGTTTGTCTGTCGCACCTCACGCACCGCCAATCTATCTGGGCACAACCCGCTGCCAACGCCAACGCCGCCGCCGCCGGCCTCGGTGCACCACGAGTTCACCACCCTGAGCGAACAACTATTTCCTATCTGGGCACGGCAGCTGACCACCGCCAAGGAACAGACGGAAACGGCCGTCACTGCCCTCGCGGCGCGTTTCGCCGGTTTGGTGGAGAAACTGGCGTGCGCCGTCGCCGCCTCGCAGTCGGCCGCAATGACGGACTCGCAAGACAGCGTCGGCACCGTCGCGCACGCCTTCAACGAAAGCCGCCAGGCGCTCACAGGCGTGGTGGTCGCCCTCGAAGCAGTGCTGGAATCGCGCAGCGCCATGGTGAACGCGGTGCGCGAGTTGGCGGACCATGCCGACGCGCTGAAGTCCATGGCCGATCAAGTAGCCAAGATCGCGTCCCAGACCAATCTGCTCGCCCTCAATGCCTCCATTGAGGCGGCCCGTGCCGGTGAGGCCGGCCGCGGTTTCGCCGTGGTCGCGGGCGAAGTGCGCCTGCTCTCGGCACAGTCCGGCGAGACGGGACGACAGATTGCAGCCACCGTGGACCGCATCAACAAGGCCATGGCCGAGGCGCTCGAGCGCACCGTCAACGCCGCCGAGCATGACGCCGAACACGTTACCGCCGCCGAACACACCATCACCGACGTGCTGGCCCGCCTCGAAACCATGGTCTCCGGCATCTCCGACTCGGCCGATACGCTACGGCATGAAAGCGAGGGTATCCGCCTGGAAATCGCCGACATTCTCGTCTCGCTGCAGTTCCAGGATCGGGTCTCGCAGATCGTCTCGCCGATTATCGCCGCCTTGGAGCAAATCACCTCCAAGGTCAACGGCGCGAGACAAGGCCAACCCGACTTCGATCGCGATGCGCTGCTCGTGGAACTCTTGCGCAGTTACACAACCCAGGAACAGCGCGACGATCACTTCAACACCGCCTCAGAAAAAACCGAAACGAGCGAAATAACGTTCTTTTGAGGACCCGCCATGGCCAAGACCATCATGATTGTCGATGACTCCGCCTCCCTGCGGCAGGTCGTCGCCATCGCCCTCAAAGGCGCGGGATACGACGTTATCGAAGCGTGTGACGGCAAAGACGCTCTCTGCAAGATGACCGGACAGAAGATCCATCTAATCATCAGCGACGTGAACATGCCCAACATGGACGGCATTGCGCTGGTAAAGGAGGTGAAGGCCAATGCCAACTACAAGTTCACGCCCATCATCATGCTCACCACCGAGAGCCAGGACAGCAAGAAACAGGAAGGCCAGGCGGCCGGCGCGAAGGCCTGGGTCGTCAAGCCGTTCAAACCCGAACAAATGCTCGACGCGGTTTCCAAGCTGATTCTGCCCTGATTTCGAGACACACCGATGACCCTGCACAGCGAAACACACGATGGCCATTGTAAGGTGCAAATCGCCGGCGAGCTGACCATCTATTCGGCCACTGCCATCAAGAGTGATCTGGCCGCCTTGCTCGATGACGCTGAACTGCTCGACCTGGCCCTCGCTGACGTGAGCGAATTCGACAGTGCCGGCGTGCAAGTGCTGCTGTGGCTGAAGCGCGAAATGGCTGAACGCGGACGTCCCATGCGCATCTCATCGGCGAGCCCAAGCGTGCTGGATGTGCTGCACCTGCTTGGTCTCGCCGACGATGTGGGTTACGCGGTCCCTTCCCCCGTTTAATTCAGAAACAGCCATGTCCATCGACCTCGACCAAGCCTTGGCCACCTTCCTCAGCGAGAGCCGCGACCTGCTGCAGGAAATGGAAGACGGACTGCTACAGCTCGAACAGCAAAGTGATGATGACGACGTGGTCAATGCCGTCTTTCGTGCCGCGCACACCATCAAGGGCTCGGCAGGCCTGTTCGGCCTCGACGAAATCGTGGGTTTCACCCATGTGGTGGAAAACACCCTGGACAGGGTTCGCGCCGGAACACTCGCCGTCCATCCGGAGCTCATCGCAGTCCTGCTGCAATGCGGCGACCATATTGGCGTGCTTGTGGATCACGTGGCCGCGAAAGGCACTGAACCGATTGACGTAGCGGCCGCTAAAGCCGGCACACGGCTGCAAGCGACGCTGCGTACCTGGCTGGGCGAAGCGGCGTCCGTCGCCACGGTTGCTGACACGCCGCTGCCCCCCTCTCCGCCTGATGCAGAGGGGGTTACGTCGTCCCATTGGCACATTTCCCTGCGCTGCGGCCCGAACGCCCTGCGTAACGGCCTCGACCCCCTGTCGTTCATCCGCTACCTGTCGACGGTCGGCGACCTGGTTTCCGTTAACGCCCTGTATGACACCCTGCCGCGTGGTGCGGCCATGGACCCGGAGACCTGTTATCTCGGCTTCGAGGTCGGGCTGCAATCGGCGGCCGACAAACAGACCATCGAGAACGTCTTCGAGTTTCTGCACGACGATTGCCGGGTACGCATCCTGGCGCCCCACTGCAACGTCAAGGACTACATCGCCCTCATCCACGAATCCGGCAATGACGAGAAATTCCTCGGCGACATGCTGGTGGCCAGCGGTGCGCTCACGCGCCGTGAACTCGAAGAAGGCCTGCGCATTCAGCAGGCGGAATCGGTTGCGCAACAAGGCGCCAACCGCAAGATCGGCGAGATCCTGGTGGAACGACAGGCCGTGTCGCAGCCCGTCGTGGAAGCGGCCCTCGACAAGCAACGCCAGACCCGCGACGAGAAGGCCAAGGACAGGGGCTCCATTCGCGTGCAGGCGGACAAGCTCGATCGCCTGATCAATTTGGTTGGCGAACTGGTCATCGCCGGCTCCGGGGCCAGCCTGCTGGCCCAGCAATCGGGCGTGACGGCCTTGCATGAACCCCTGTCCGCCATGAGCCGCCTGGTCGAGGAGATCCGCGATGGCGCGCTGCGACTGCGCATGGTCGAGATCGGCGAGACCTTCCACCGCTTTCATCGTGTGGTACGCGACGTGGGACGCGAGCTTGGTAAGGCCATCGAACTGAGCATCACCGGCGCCGAGACCGAACTGGACAAGGGACTGGTGGAAAAGATCGGCGATCCGCTCATGCACCTGGTCCGCAACGCCATCGATCACGGCATCGAGGCACCTGAGGAACGCGCAGCACGGGGCAAGCCCGCGCGGGGCCGCGTATCGCTCAATGCCTATCACGAATCCGGCAGTATCGTCATCGAAGTGACGGATGACGGGGGTGGATTGCGCCGCGACCGCATCCTGGCGCGCGCACGCGAGCGCGGCATCGTTCAACCCGGTCAGGAGATGAGTGCTCAGGAGGTTTTCCAGCTGATTTTCGACGCGGGCTTTTCCACTGCCGAATCGGTGACCAATCTCTCCGGGCGCGGCGTCGGCATGGACGTGGTACGCCGCAATATCGAGGCCTTGCGGGGCACCGCGGAAGTCGAAAGCGAGGAAGGCGTCGGCACGACCGTGCGCATTCGCCTGCCACTCACCCTCGCCATCATCGACGGATTTCTGGTGGGTGTGGGCGACAACGCCTACGTGGTGCCGCTGGACATGGTTCAGGAGTGTATCGAACTTCCGAATGCCGAACAGAACGCCGGATACGTGAATCTGCGCGGTGAGGCGCTGCCACTGCTCCGGCTCAGTGAACACTTTGCCGTCGGCCAGCGGGACGTGCGCCGTCAAAGTATTGTGGTGGTGGCCAGCGGCGGCCAGAAGGCTGGCTTCGCAGTCGACGAACTGCTCGGGGAATTCCAGACCGTCATCAAACCCCTGGGCCAGGTCTTCCAGAATCTCAAGGGCATCAGCGGTTCCACGATTCTC
>Ga0265293_10000224_pt1 | contig 140567 bp, 130 predicted proteins | sample Munlanlewell138R_FD_192505 | JGI IMG/M metagenome (GOLD analysis project Ga0265293, IMG submission 192505) | Leachate microbial communities from a municipal landfill in Southern Ontario, Canada - Leachate well 138R | ecosystem: Engineered > Solid waste > Landfill > Unclassified | place...
TCCGCACCGCCGCTGCGTACTCCGCAACGCTGCCCCGTGTCATGGCCCCTCCACCTCTCTTGGGTAACCATGCTTATGAGGCAACTACCTCCCGTTCGGTAACCATTTTTATGAGGGCACTCGGGGCCTAGAGTACTGCCGGGGTTCGTCTACACTCGGTCTGCGGGGCTCCCATCACATCCACCTCGCTACTCGGACGTCCACCATGCCATTGCGTATCGGCGTCCGCCTGTTGGCGATGCTCGTACTGAGCACCGTGGTACTGGCAGGCGACGTCTTCCCTCATGCGTCCGAGCCCGTTTCCGCCACCGAGACGCGGGTGGAGTTGCTGGCGTCCGGCGATACGCCGGCGGACCTGGCGGCGGCGCTGGCGCTGATCGCGGACCTGGGCGGACGTGTAGAGGTCACCTCGCACGGGCGCGTGCAGGCCATGGTGCCCTCGGAGGCCGTCGCCGTGCTGGAGGCGTCGCCGCTGGTGGCGGTGCAGGCGCCCGGCATCTTCCTGCCGCTGCAGACGGTGGACGCCCTGGACCTGATCGGCGCGGACCGGTGGCAGTCGGCCGGGTTCAGCGGGTTCGGTACCCGGGTGGCGGTGGTGGACGCCGGCTTCCAGGGCTACTCGCTCACGCTGGGCCAGAACCTCCCCACACGCGTGCGCGTGCGCTCGTTCCGTGCAGACGGCCAGATCAACGCCGGCACCGATCACGGCAGGCGCGCCGCCGAGGTCATCCACCGCGTGGCGCCCGGCGCCACGCTCTTCCTGGTGAACTTCTCCACGGTCACAGAACTGTCAGAGGCGGTGGACTACCTGATCGCAGAGCGCGTGGATGTGGTCTCGTTCTCGCTCGGGTACATCCACAATGGCCCCGGCGACGGCACCGGGCCCGTCAACGAGATCGTCAGTCGCGCGGTGGCCGCGGGACAGGCGTGGGCCGTGGCCTCTGGCAACTGGGCGCAGCAGCACTGGGTGGGCGAGTTCCGCGACACGGACGGCGACGCCGCCCACGAGTTCGCCGGCATGAACGAGGTGAACGAGCACGACTTCGCCGCCGGTGACCTGATCACGGTCTCGCTGCGCTGGGACGAGCCGTGGGGCGCCGCCTGCTCTGACTACGACCTGGAGTTGTTCGGGCCCAACGGCGCGCTGGTGCGCGCGTCCCGCCGCATCCAGAACTGCGCGCAGGATCCCGTGGAGTCGCTGCAGGTGCTGGCCACGCAGACCGGCACCTACGGCGTGCGCATCATCCAGGCCCACGCGGAGAGTCCGCGGCGCCTGGAGTTGATGATGGTGGGCACGCCGGACCGAGGTCACCCGCTCTCCATCTCCAACCCGGAGTCCTCGCTCTCTGAGCCGGCGGACCACCCGGGGGTGATCACCGTGGGGGCGCTGACGGCCTCGGCGACGCGGACGGAGGCGCCCTACTCTTCGCGAGGGCCCACCTCGGACGGACGCTTTAAGCCGAACGTGCTGGCGCCCACCGGCGCCGGCAACGCCTCGCCGGCCGCGGCGTTCGGCGGGACCTCGGCCGCAGCGCCTCACCTGGCGGGCGTGCTGGCGATGCTGAAGCAGGCGAACCCGGGCGCGGACGCCGCGCGCCTGGCGGCGCTGGTGCAGACGCGCGCGGTCAGCGTGCCGTCCGTCCCCGGCGGATCGGGAGCGCGTCGCGTGGACCTCGGGCTGTTGTCCGGCCTCGGGCCGTTGTTGCCGCAGAGGAGCGAGTCGGCGCAACTGCTGGGGGACATCCCGGCCAGCGGACTGGCGTTGCTCCAGTACGACGGGCCAGACGGCTACCCCGTGCGCTTCATCCACCGCCTGACCGGCTACCAGACCGTGACCGGCGTCTACACCCTGGACCTCGCTCGACAGACCTGGCGCGCCTACATCCCCGGTGCGCCGGACTTCGTGAACCGTGACCTCGTCCGCGTGGACGACGGCACCGTGCTGGTGGTGCGGCTGTCCTGATCCCGCTCCCCGGGGCATGGCGCCGCCCGAGGTCGCCTCGGACTCTCAATTCGGTCACTCCCACGGGCGAACTGCGAGGAGTTTGCGATGCCTCCCGCCGGGCAGGGTCATCCTCTTGCTGCGCGGCCTCCGCTTCCCTGACGATGGAACAAGGCGCCCCCGCCCTGCGGCCCCGGAGGCTGGAGCGGTACCTGACCTGGGGGCGTCCATGGAGGAAACCCGAATGGGCTTCTTGAGAAGGATCACCGGCGGCAAGAAGGAGGCCGAAACGGAGGCCCCGAGCCGGCAGGACACACCAGAGAGCGCGTGCGGACACGGGATGCTGATCCCGCGCTGGGACCGTGCAGAAGACATGGGCCACGAGGACCGCGCGACGTCCTACACCTGCGAGTCCTGTAGCGCATCGCTGACACCGCAGGAGGCGCAGGGGGTCATGGCTACGGAGCGCGGCCGCCTGCGGGTCTAGACCACGACACAGGCCCGTACCGACCGGGGAGCCGGCCACGAGCGCCTCGTGGCCGGCTCTGCGCGTGGGGGGCGCTCCTATACTGGGCGAATGGCCGACGATCCGTTCCTGCAGTTCGCCCCGGAAGACACGGAAGTCCGTCCGAATGCGGAGGCCTCCCGGCTGTTGATGGGCGGCCCGGTGGTCCTGGTCACCACCACCTGGCGAGGCACGCCGAACGTGATGCCGCTCTCCTGGTACACGCCGCTGTCCTCGGACCCGGCGCTCATCGGTATCTCCGTGGAGCAGTCGCGGCACACGGCGGAGATGATCAGCCACTCCCAGGAGTTCGCGCTCAACTTCCCGAAGCGCCCCTACGTCCACCACGTCCAGTACCTGGGCGGCCTGAGCGGCGAGGGCATCGACAAGTTCGAGGCGACGCAGTGGTCCACCTTCACGCCGACGAGCATCACCTCGCCGCTCCTCGCGGGGTGCGCGGGCTGGATCGAGTGCCAGGTGGTGGAGGTGACGCCGCTGGGCGACCACGTGCTGTTCGTGGGCGAGGTGGTCGCGGTGCGCATTGACCCCGCGTCCTATGACGAGGATCTGCGGCAGTGGCGCTTCGGCGAGCAGGACGACCGCGTGCTGCACTTCCTGGGCGGCAACCGCTACTCCTCCCTCTACCACGCCATCGAGGCGCGCCTGCCGCGCGACTTCGAGGCGCCCGAGCGCATCCTGCGCGAGCGCGTGGAGGAGGAACTGGAACTGAGCCGCGAGGCCCGCGAGCGGCGCGAGGAGCGCGTGGAAGCCCTCCGCGAGGAGGTGCGGCGCGGCAACGTGGTGGACGTGGACGACCTGGAACTGGACCTGGCCGACGACGACGTCCTGGACCTCTCGAAGGGCGCCATCCTCCGCCCCCCCGAAGAGCCCGAGGCTCCCGAGCGAGACTAGCGGTCCGTTGGGCGCTGTCTTCTACGCGGCCTACGCCCGGTCGAGTTCGAAGGCGGCGTGGAGGGCGCGCACGGCGTCCGCCACGCGGTCGGCGGCGATCACGCAGGTGATGCGGATGTCGCCGGTGCTGATCATCTCCACGTTCACGCCCTCGTCCGTCAGGGCTCGGAACATGCGGGCGGCGTAGCCGGGGGCGCTGGCCATACCCGTGCCCACCACGGACACGGTGCCCAGGTTGTCCGCGGTCACGATCTCGGCCGCGCCGATCTCCTGCCGCATCGCCTCGATTACCTCGATGGCGCGCGGGAGGTCGTCCGGCTCCACGGTGAAAGTCAGGTCTGTGAGGCGCTCCACGCTGGCGTTCTGGACGATGGTGTCCACGGAGACGCCGGCCTCCGACAGCGGCTCGAAGACCATGGCGGCGATGCCCGGGTGGTCGGGGACGCCTCGGAGCGTGACCTTGCCCACGCGGTTTTCGTGCGCGATGGCTCGGACCTTGTTGCCCTGCTCCATGATGGTCTCCTTGCGGATGATGGTGCCCGGGGCGGCCGGGTCAAAACTGCTGCGTACCAGGATGGGGACGTTGTAGATTGCGCCCAGTTCCACCGCGCGGGCATGCATCACGCGGGCGCCGGTGGTGGCGAGTTCCAGCATCTCCTCGTACCCGATGTCGCGGAGCGGACGCGCCTGCGGACAGACCCGCGGGTCCGCGGTGTAGATGCCGGCCACGTCCGTGTAGATCTCGCACGCGTCCGCGGAGAGCGCGGCCGCCAGCGCCACCGCGGTGGTGTCGCTGCCGCCTCGGCCCAGCGTGGTCACGTCCTGGTCCTCGGAGATGCCCTGGAACCCGGCCACGATGACCACGTTGCCCTGGCCCAGTTCGCCCTCCAGCCGGTCGGCGCGGACGGCGTCAATGCGGGCGCGGGCGTGTTCGCCGCTGGTGCGGATGCCGGCCTGCTGGCCGGTGAGGCTGATGGCGGGGATGCCCTGCTCCTGCAGGGCCATGGACAGCAGGGCGCTGGACACGATCTCGCCGGTGGAGAGCAGCATGTCCATCTCCCGGGCGCGGCCACGAGGGGTAATCTGCGCGGCCAGGGCCAGCAGGTCGTCCGTGGTGTCGCCCATGGCGGACACCACCACCACCACCTGCTCGCCCGCGCGCGAACGCTGCGCGATGAGGCTCGCCACGCGCTTGATGTGCTCCGCCGTGGCGACCGACGATCCACCGAACTTCTGGACGATGCGTGTCATCCGTCCACCACTTCCGTACCCCGGGCGCTGAGCGCCACCACGCGTGTCGATGCCTGCAACTGGTGTGCGGCGGCCGTGCGGCCCATGGCCGCCGCCACTGCTTCCGCCTGGGCGGGCGACACGAAGGCCGCCACGGTGGAGCCGCCGCCGGAGAGATAGGCGCCGTACGCCCCCGCCTCCGTCGCCGCCTCGATCAGCGGGTAGAGCGCGGGGAAGAGGGCGGCGCGCGCGGGTTGGTGCAGGACGTCCTCCACCGCCACGCGCAGCACGTCATACCGCCGCTGGGTCAGGGCCGCCACCACCAGGGCGCTGCGGCCGATGTTCGCCACCGCCTCCTGCCGGGTGAGGGTGGCGGGGAGCCGCCGTCGCGACTCCTCCGTGGGCATGCTGAACTCCGGCACCAGCAGCGCCAGCCGGAGGTCATCCGGCGGCGCGATCGGCACGTGCACCGCGCCGTGGCCTTCGTCCGAGTCGGTGTGCACCACCACCTGTAGCCCGCCGAAGAGTGCGGGGATGATGTTGTCTCCGTGTCCCTCCAGCCGCACGGCCAGCGGCACGAGCGCCTCCGCGCCCAGGCGGTCGCCCAGCATGCGGTTGGCGGCCACCAGGCCCGCGGCCCGCGAGGCGGCCGACATGCCGAGCCCGCGCCCCACGGGGAGGTCGCCCTCGTACGTGGCGTCCACGGTGTCCGTGCGCTCGCCCGCCGCCTCGAACAGCGCGGCGGCGGCGGTGGCGGCCATGCGCTCGATGGCGGCGACGACCGGGTCGTCCGAGGGCGTGCGCGGCGGCGCGCCGGTGGTGACCGTGATGCGTGCCGTCCAGTCCAGGGCCACGCCCAGGGCGTCGAAGCCAGGCCCCAGGTTCGCCGAGGTGGCGGGGACGCGGACGGTCACGGATCGTGCGGCTTCGGAGGTCACAGGTGGGGCCTGCCAGGCTAGGGATGCCACAGGAACATCGGTCGATTTGGGCGCGCTGCCGACGCGCAGCCTCGATCCTATCGGTGCGCCTCGACGCGGTCGAATCACGGGGGTTTCGACTCGCGGCGACCGGCGGCGTTACACTCACGCGCACGAGAAGACCACACGATTCCAACCTGCGGGGGCAGGGCGGGCGTGATGATGGAGGCGGTCCCCAGGCGGGGGCCTTCGAGGGGGGTATCCGTGGAAGACATCGTGATTGTCAGTGGCTGCCGCACCGCCATTGGGGCGTTCGGTGGATCGCTCAGCGAGACGCCCGCGTCCGACCTGGGCGCGCACGTCATCCGCGAGGCGGTGCAGCGTGCCGGCCTGAAGCCGGAGCAGGTGGACCAGGTGATCCTGGGCTGCGTGGGCCAGGTGGCGGAAGACGGCTATATCTCCCGCGCGGCGGCGATCAAGGCGGGCCTGCCCATCGGCGTGCCGGCCTACACCGTGAACCGCATCTGCGGATCCGGGCTGGAGGCCATCAACACCGCCGCACGCTGGATCCAGACCGGGGACGCGGACATCGTGGTGGCCGGCGGCGCCGAGAACATGAGCATGATGCCGTACTACGTGCGCAAGGCGCGCTACGGCTACAAGTACGGCGACGGCGTGCTGGAGGACGGCACGCAGGACCTGGTCACTGACCCGTTCGAGAACTACCCCATGGGCGTGACGGCAGAGAACCTGGCCGAGCGCTACGAGGTCTCCCGTGAACTGCAGGACGAGTACTCCGTCCGCTCGCAGGAGCGCGCCCGCGCGGCGATTGACGCCGGCTACTTTGCCGAGCAGATCGCCCCGATCGAGGTGCGCAAGGGCCGCGAGACCGTGACGTTCGACACGGACGAGCACCCGCGCGCCACCTCCATGGAGGTGCTGGCCAGGTTGCGCCCGGCCTTCAAGGAGGGCGGCTCCGTGACCGCCGGCAACGCCTCCGGCATCAACGACGGCGCTGCGGCGGTGGTGGTGATGTCCGCCACCAAGGCGGCGGAACTGGGCATCAAGCCTCGCATGCGCCTCGTGGCCCGTGCGGAGGCCGGGGTGGAGTGGCAGGTTATGGGCTCCGGCCCGATCCCGGCCATCCAGAACGTCATGAAGAAGGCGAACATGTCCGTCAACGACATGGACGTGATCGAACTGAACGAGGCGTTTGCGTCCGTGGCGGCGGCGTGCTCCGTGGCGCTGGATCTGCCGCAGGACAAGACCAACCCCAACGGCGGCGCGATCGCGCTGGGCCACCCCGTGGGCGCCACCGGCACCATGCTGGCCGTGAAGACCATGTATGAACTGGAGCGCACCGGCGGCCGCTACGGCCTCGTCTCGCTCTGCATCGGCGGTGGCCAGGGCATCGCCTCGATCTTCGAGCGCGTCTCCTAGCCCTCGCCTGTCCGAGGCGTACCGGAGCCCCGCCGCGAGGCGGGGCTTCTGCGTTGTGGTGCGGGGGTGCGTGTGGCGACTACCTCGCCAGGACGCGATCCAGGAACCGGCGGGTGCGCTCCTCCCGAGGCGCGGCGAAGACGTCCGCGGGCGGGCCTTCCTCCACGATCACGCCGCCGTCCATGAAGATGACGCGGTCGGCGACGTCGCGGGCGAAGTGCATCTCGTGCGTGACGACCAGCATGGTCATGCCCTCCTGCGCCAGTTCGCGCATGACGCCCAGCACCTCGCCCACGAGTTCCGGGTCCAGCGCGCTGGTCGACTCGTCGAAGAGCATCGCCTGCGGGCCCATGCTCAGGGCGCGCGCGATGGCCACCCGCTGCTGCTGGCCGCCGGAGAGCCGCGCGGGGTACTCGTGACGCTTGTCCTCCAGCCCCACACGCCGAAGCATGGCGACCGCGACCTCCACGGCCTCGTCGTGCGAGCGCTTCAGGACCACCTCCTGCGCCACGGTGAGGTTTCGCTCCACGTCCAGGTGGGGGAACAGGTTGAACTGCTGGAACACCATCCCCACCCGGGTGCGCACGCGGTCCAGGTCTGTGTCCGGCGCCGTCACCTCCACCTCGCCCAGGTAGATGCGTCCGCTCGTGGGCACCTCCAGCAGGTTCACGCAGCGGAGCAGGGTGGACTTGCCCGAGCCGGACGGCCCGATGACGCACACCACCTCGCCGCGCGCGATGTCCAGGTCAATGCCGCGCAGCACCTCCAGCGTCCCGAAAGACTTGTGCAGGTCGCGCACGCGGATGGCGGGCGCGACCTTGCCGTGGCCTCGCCCGGTCACTTCGAAGCCGCCGCTCGACGCTCGAGGTAGGCCGCGAGCCGTGTCATGGGGATGGTGAGGGCGAGGTAGACCAGGCCGGCCACCACCAGCGGCGTGGCGTTGGCGTTGGCGTTCACGCCATCCCGGCCGAAGCGGGTCAGTTCCTTCGTCGCCTCCGTCACCCCGATCACGGAGATGAGCGCGGTGTCCTTCAGGAGCAGGACGAGTTCGTTGGTCATGGGCGGGATGATCAGGCGGAACGCCTGCGGCAGCACGATGCGCCGCATGGCCTGCCCGCGCGACATGCCCAGCGACCGGGCCGCCTCCATCTGCCCGCGCGGCACCGCCTCGATACCCGCGCGGATCACCTCGGCGATGTAGGCGGAGGCGACGATGGCGAGCGCCACGGCGCCGCGGCCGTAAGTGCCGGGGATGCGGATGCCGAGCGCGATGGGCAGGCCGAAGGCGATGAAGATCAGCACCAGCAGCGCCGGGAGGCCTCGGATCAGGTCCACGTAGACCGTGGCCGCCCAGCGGTACGGCCGGATGGTGGAGAGGCGCATGAGCGCCACCAGCAGGCCCAGCGCCAGGCCGCCGGTGAAGCCGAAGGCGGTGAAGACCAGCGTGTTGCGCGCCGCCTGTGTCACCACCTCCGGGAACTGCGCCCGCACCAGGTCCCAGCGGAACATGCGGTCCTGCAGGCGCTCCCAGTCCACGAGGAACGCGACGGCCAGCACAATCGCGAGGGACAGCGCGTACAGCGCCCATTGCGTGGCCTGCGAGCGAGAGACGCGGAACCGCCGCCCACCGGGCGGCGGTTCCTGCTGCACGTCCGCCTGCGAGGCGGTCATGCGCCCGTCCCACCGGCTGCCGGCGCGCCGTGGACGAAGGCCGGCGGGACGTCCCGGCGGATGACTAGACGCCGAACCACTTCGCGAAGATCTCGTCGTAGCGGCCGCTGTCGCGCATCTCCGACAACTGTCCGTTGACCGCCTCGATGAGCGCGGTGTTGGCCGGGTCCACGGCGAAGCCGTACTGCTCGCCCGTGGAGAACGTCTCCGTCACGACAAAGGCCTCGTCCTGGGTGGAGCGGAAGCCGTTGACCGGCAGGTCCTGCAGGATGGCGTCCACGTCCGTGGACTCCAGGGCCAGGAACATCGCGGCCGGCTCATCGAAGGAGATGAGCGTGGAGCCCTCGGGACGGTTGTCCTGCGCGTACTGCTCGCCCGTGGTGCCGGTCTGGACGCCGATGTTGCGGCCGGTCAGGGACTCCAGCGTGGCGTACGTGTCCGCCTCCGCGGCGCGTACCAGGAGCGACTGGTCCGCGTCGAAGTACGGGTCACTGAACAGCGCCGAGGCTGCCCGCTCCTCCGTGATGGTCATGGCGGAGCCGACGATGTCGCACTCGCCCGCCGCCGGGAGCAGCCAGATGCCGTCGAACGGGACAACCTTCACGTCCAGTTCAAGGTCAAGGCCGGAGGCCACCTCGCGCAGGATGTCCATGTCGAAGCCGGTCCACGCGCCGGCCGCGTCCTGGAACTCGAACGGCTCGTAGGGCGCGTCCGTGCAGACGGTCAGGTTGCCGCCGGAGACCAGCGAGTAATCGCCCTCGCCATCTCCGGTGCAGGCGACGGCGATCATTGCGAGTGCGATGGCGAGTGGCGCGAGCCATTTTATTCGAGTGTCCACGAGCCCTCCGAAGACGGATGCAAGTCCCCCTGGAATGGCGCGAATACTAGGACTGTTGGAGGGCTCGGGTCTATGTCCGGCATCTGGAGCCCGGCGCCCGGCGCCGGGCCGGTCGCGGGGCCGCTACCCGAGGGCGCCGCGGCGCTCTGCTGCGGCCCGCAGGCGCGCCATGCGCGTGCGGTTGCCCTCCATCCGGGCGAGCACGGTCATGGCCTTGCGCGTGTCCGAGGCGATGCGGGCGGGCTCTGCGTGGCGGATGCGGAATTTGCTGAGCCAGTAGGTAAAGGCGCGCAACTCCGTCTGCGTGATCTGGTCGCCCAGCGGGATGCCCTCCTCCCCCTGGTACAGCACCTTCAACTCCTCCAGCGTCTTGCCATACACGCGCTCGTAGGCCTCCACCTCCGCGCCGCGTGTGCCTAGGCGGGAGAGCGTCCCGTGCTTCTGCAGTTCCATCTCGGCGGAGAGAAGCAGGAGTTCCTCCACCACCACGCCGTACTGGAAGTTGAGGTGCGCCCGGTACTTGGCCGGCCCGATCGCAGCCTCGAACTCCTCCTCGCCCTCCGGGCGGGGTGGGATGCCCTGGACCAGGAGCGCCTCCACCTCTTCGGCTGGCGCCAGGTCCTCCATGGCGGCCAGGAGGCGCTGCGCCAGCAGCAGCCAGTCGAACGCCTCGCCGGCGACCAGGTAGTGCAGGCGGACGCCGTCCACTTCCTCCGTGGGAGCGGTCCAGCGGGCGATCACGCGCAGGAGGGCGTCGTACCACGGCTCGCCGGCCTGCAGGGCGCGGCGCAGCGCCATCACACCCTGCAACGGTGCGAGCGGGCCCTCCTCCGGGACGGGAATGTCCTCCAGGCGGGCGATCTCGTCAGTGGGGGTCGACGGAGACATCACTCCAGTCTACCGGCCCATCCGTCGCGACCAACCCACCCCGAAGGCCCCCGGCCCGGCGTGCCAGGTACGCGACAAGGCCGCGCGTGCGCGAGTCCTGCGATACCCTCCCACCGAAGGCACAGATTGGCGCGATCCTCCCGCGACGGCGCAGGCGGGCCACTGACGCGAAGGGCGGAGCGCATGCTCCAGGCACAGGGCATCGGCTATCCCGCGATCATCGTGCGGGACATGGAGGACTCCATCCGCTTCTACGAGCGGTTGGGCCTGAAGCCGCTGTACGTGGAACAGAATCGCGACGACCCGGAGTCGATCGTGGCCATGCTCTACTGTGGCGGGAACGATACGTTCCTGCAGTTGGTGGGCCCCGCGAAGCCCGGCAGCGTGAACATCGCACAGGCCTCGCCGGGCGTGGGGTCCATGCAGTACATCTCCTTCGTCGTCTCGCTCGCCCAGATGCGGGAGATGTGGCACGAGATGTCCACCGCCGGCGTGCAGGGCTCCGAGGAGATCAAGCGCGGCTACGAGCGCCTGGTCTTCCTGGAGGACCCGAACGGCGTGCTCATCACCCTGACGGCCTGGGGCGAGGAACCGCCCGCCGGGATGCCTCGGGCGCTGGTGCTGCAACGCGCGGCCATGCTCCGCGACCAGGCCGGCGACGGCTTCATTGAGGACGGGCACGTGGCCCAGGCGATCAAGGACGTCGAAGCAGCGTTCCGCGCGGAGGGGGGCGGCCGGTGACGGACGCGTCCGCGCCCATGTCCGCCTGGGACGCCCTCCGCGCCCGGCGCTCCGCCAAGACCTTCGCGGACCGCATACCGCCGCGCGAGGTGCTGGAGCGCCTGATCGAGGCGGCCACGTGGGCGCCGAACCATCGCCTGACGGAGCCGTGGCGCTTCGTGGTGCTGGCCGGGGACGAGCGCGCCCGCTTCGGTGCGCACCTGGCAGCGGCGATGGCGGAGGCGGGGGAGCCGGCGAAGGCGGTGGAGAAGACGCGCGCCAAGCCGCTGCGCTCGCCCGTCCTCGTGGTGATCGCGCAACGAGGCCCCGCCGCCAACGCGGAGGTGGAGCGCGAGGACTACGCGGCGGTGGCCACGGCCACCCAGAACCTGCTCATCGCCGCCACGGCGGAGGGACTGGCCACCAAGTGGAGCACGGGCGGGATGGCGGAGATGCCAGAGGCGCGCGCGTTCCTGGGGCTGGGCGGACATGACCGCATCGTGGCGTACGTCTACCTTGGCTACCCTGCCGGAGACGCCTCGTCCTGGCCGGAAGCGCCCCCCACCCGCAAGCCGCCGGAGGTGGACTGGCGAGGGCTGTAGTCCCTGTAGCACGGCACGCAGGAACCCGCTGGGCCCTCCGTCCGCTACACCTCGGGACTGCCGTTGGGAGCGCTCCACGTCATGAGGGGGCATGATGTGTTCGGGCCAGGGAGGATGTTCATGTATCGCAACGCACTCATCGCCACGGACGGATCGGATACGGCGGCCGCCGTGTACCAGCACGTCCGGCACATCGTGGACCCCGAGGGCACGGTGACGATTGTCGAGGTGGTGGATGACGTGGCGCACGTCTTCGCGCGCGCCACGCCCGCCGGCTACTCGCTGGGAGCGGGGCTGCTGGAGCCGAGCCTGGCCGAGCGCATCGTGACCTCACAGCGCGCCGCGGCCGAGCGCCACCTGGCGGAGGCACGGGCCGTCCTGGAGCAGGACGGGCTGCGCAACATCGTGACCAAGGTGCTGGACGGCCGCCCGGGCGAGGCGATCGTGCGCGAGGTGACCGAGAGCGGTTGCGACGTGGTGCTCATGGGCACGCACGGACGCTCCGGCCTGCGCCGGACGGTGCTCGGTTCCGTGGCGGACCACGTGCTGCGCCACCTGGACGGCATCCCCGTGCTCCTGCTCCACGGGAACGAGTAGGCGGGCCTCGCGCGGGGCGCCACTCGGCCTGCCTCAGTCAGATGCCGGCGGGTACCCTCCGATCACGTGCGCGCTGGTGCTCGGAGGGACTCGTGGGGAACCTGATCTACACCGCGATGACGTCGCTGGACGGCTACATCGAGGACGAGGCGGGCAACTTCGACTGGTCCGTCCCGACCCCGGAGGTCCACGCCTTCATCAATGACCTGGAACGTACCGCCGGCACACACCTCTACGGCCGCCGGCTGTACGAGGTGATGCGCGTCTGGGGTACCGAGGACTTCAGCGCCGAGCCCCCGGAGATGCAGGACTACGCCGCCATCTGGCAGGCCGCCGAGAAGGTCGTCTACTCCACCACGCTCGAGTCGCCCTCCACGCCCCGCACGCGCATCGAGCGCACGTTCGACGCGGAGGCGGTGCGGGCGCTGAAGGCGTCCGTGGACCACGACCTGGCGATCGGCGGCGCAGCGCTGGCCACCCGCGCGCTCGAGGCGGGGCTGGTGGACGAGGTGCGCCTCTTCATCGCGCCGGTGCTGGTGGGGGGCGGCAAGCCATGGCTGGCGAGCGCCCTCCAGGCGCGCCTGCACCTGCTGGAGGAGTACCCGTTCCCGGGCGGGATGGTCTATCTCCGCTACCGGACGGCGGCGTGACCGCTGGTCCCCGCTGAGGCTCGCTCGCCGGGCTGAGGCGCGTTCGCCGGGCTGAGGCGGGCGCTACGGGCCCGCGGTCGCCTGGATCTGCGCGATGTGCTCGTCCATGTGCTCCGTGTGCAGCCGCACCTGCTCCCGCAGCGACCGACGCCCGGCGGGCAACAGGCCGGCCCGGCCCCAGGAGGCGTCCGGGAGGTGCGAGAGGAAGGCCACGGTCTGACCGATCTCGCGCTCGATCATGTCGGCCAGGCGCTGTGGGTCCGTGGGGTAGGCCTCGGCTTCCGCTTCCTCGAAGGGGCGGCGGATGGGGTCGGTCATGGTGCCCATCTGGTGGATGAAGACGCCGTTGCGTGCGGCGTAGAGCAGCATGTGCTGCATGATGCGGACGGCGGACCAGCCCTCCTGCGCCTGCCGAGGCAGGTCGCCGGCGCTGCGTCCGGCGAGCGCGTCGCGCAGACGCTCCGGCACCGTGGCCAGCGCTTCCACCAGGTGCGCGTACTTTTCCGGCGCCCCGGTCACGAAGTCAATACGGCTCATGACTGGACCTCCAGCATCACTTCGACCTCCACGGGCGAGTCCATCGGCAGCGCGGCCACGCCGAAGGCGCAGCGTGCGCCAACGCCGTGCTCTTCGCCCAGGACGTCACGGAACAGTTCGCTCGCGCCGTTGACCACGGCGGGGTGTTGCAGGAAGTCCGGGGTGCTGGCCACGTAGCCAATGGTGCGCAGGACGCGCACGCCGTCCAGCGCGCCGAGCAGGCTGTGCGCCGCCGCGAGCGCGTTCACCGCGCACGCGCGGGCCGCCTCCTGGCCCTGCTCCACCGAGACCGCGTCGCCGAGTTTGCCCGGGTACAGCAGGGCGCCGTCCTTGATGGCGACCTGGCCCGAGACGATCACCAGGTTCCCGGAACGCACGGCCGGGCGGTAGACCGCCAGCGGCGGCGTCACCGAGGGCAGTTCGATGCCCAGTGCTTGCAGACGGTCCGCCACGGACATCACAGCGCCTCCGGTCCCAGGATCCGTTCCAGGATCCCCGTCAGGTCGTCGTCGTTGTAGAAGTGGATGGTCAGCGTGCCCTTACCCTTCGTGCCGCGTCGCAACGCCACGCGTGTGCCCAGCGACCGCTGGAGGGCTTCCTGGAAGCCCGTGGTCACCGCCTCGGCGCCGCGGTCCGGGAGTTTCGCCTTGCGCGCACGGGCAGGCGCCCCCGTCCACTCGCGTACGATGCGCTCGGTGTCACGGACGTTCAAGCCGTCCTTGATGATGCGTTCCATCAACTGCGCCTGGCGCGCCTCGTCCGGCAGGCCCAGCAGCGCGCGTCCGTGGCCCTCTGAGATCTGGCCGGCGGAGATGGCGGCGCGCACGTCCACGGGCAGATCCAGCAAGCGCATGGTGTTGGCCACGGCCGTCCGCGACTTGCCCACGCGCTCTGCCACCTGCGCCTGCGTTAGGCCAAACTCCTCCCGCAGGCGCTCGAAGGCCACGGCCTCCTCCAGCGGGTTGAGGTCCGCCCGCTGCAGGTTCTCCACGATCGCGATCTCCAGGAGTTCCTGGGGCGTGGTCTGACGAATGGTGACCGGCACCGTCTGGAGACCGGCTTGCCGGGCGGCGCGCAGGCGGCGTTCACCCGCGATCAACTGGTAGACGGTCTGCCCGTCCTGGCCCTTCTCCTCCGTCACCAGCAGCGGCTGGATGATGCCGTACATCAGGATGGAGTCCGCCAGTTCCCGCAACTGGTCCTCGTCCATCACCGTGCGGGGCTGCTGCGGGTTGGGGACCACGTCCCGGATGGGCACCTCCGTCACGGGGATGCGCTCGTCCCGCGCACCCTCGCTGCCCTCGGGGCCAGACGTGGAGCCAGGTGTGGAGCCAGGTGTGGAGCCAGGCGTGGACGTGTACGGGGATGCGGCGGGGCCCTGCGGGATCAGCGCCGAGAGGCCGCGCCCCAGTCCGCCTTTCTTGGACGCCATCTACGCGTCTCCTTCGTTCCGGTAGCCGCGTGCGGGCGGCAGCGTGGGGGTTGGTCGGGGCGTGGCGCCCGGCGGCGTCGAATGGTGTGAGGCGGGCACGGGCGGAGGCGTCGAGGCGGCTCCCGGGTTCGGGCTCGGCCTGGGCGGCTCCAGCGGTTGCACCGGCGGCAGGCGGTCTCCCATCAGGCGGATCAGTTCGTCCGCCAGCGCGTCGTAGGCGCGGGCCCCGGCGGAGAGCGGGTCGTACTGGCGGATCGGCTCGCCGTGGGAGGGCGCCTCGGCCAGGCGGATGGAACGAGGGATGACGGCCTCGAACGTGGCCGGGAAGTGCGAGCGCACCTCGTTTTCCACGTCACGCGAGAGGTTGGTGCGCGCGTCGTACATCGTGAGGAGGACGCCGCGGATGAGCAGGCGGGGGTTCAGGTTGCGCTTCACCAGTTCGATGGTGTGCGCCAGGTGGCCCAGGCCCTCCAGGGCGAAGTATTCCGTCTGCACGGGGATCACCACCTCGTCCGCCGCAGCCAGCGCGTTCACGGTCAGCAGGCCGAGCGAGGGCGGGCAGTCGATGAAGATGAGGTCGAACGCGTCGCGTAGCGGATCCACCGCACGCTTCATGCGGAACTCGCGCGCCATCATGGAGACCAGTTCCACCTCCGCGCCGGCGAGCGCCGGGCTGGTGGGGATGACGGACAGGTTCGGCGTCTCGCTCTGCACCGCCGACTCGATCAGGGGGTGCTCCTCGACGAGCGCGGTGTAGAGGCCGCCGCCGTCCTCCGGTCGCCCGACGCCGAGCGCGCTGCTGGCGTTGGCCTGCGGGTCGGCGTCGATGACGAGCACGCGCAGGCCCCTCGCGGCCAGGGCGGCGGCGAGTGAGACGGTGGACGTGGTCTTGCCGACCCCGCCCTTCTGGTTGGCCAGGGCGATCACGACGCTCAAGAGGGACGGCCCCGATCGGGTGGTGAGGAGAGACGCGCTTCCATGGCCGAGCGGAGTGGGAGGGGCGCCGGCCCGACGACCTGCACGGCTGCGGCAGCGTATGCCGCAGCCAGCCGTCCGGCGAACAACTCCCCCGCTCGCACGCCGAGTATAAAGGCGCTCGCGAACACGTCACCCGCGCCCGTGGTATCTGCCACCGCCGCCGGCTCCAGTGGCACCGCCGCCACCGTTCGAGCCCCCGTACGGTCCAGCACCGTGGCGCCGCGCGCGCCGTCCGTGACCACCACGCGGGCGCATCGGGCCGCCAGGTGCTCCAGCGCACCGACCGGCCACAATTCCACCTCCTCGCGAGAGAGGAACACGGAGACGTTGGGACGGAGGGCGTCCAACAGCACCGAGGACGGCTGAGCGCGGTGCATCACGGTCTGCTCGCCGTCCGGCGCCACCGCGCGCTGGAGGCCCTGCGCCAGCAAGGCCACCTCGGACGTCGGGTGCTCGTCGATGAAGTCGAGCACGTCCACGTCCTCCGGCATCAGCGGCGCGAGGATGAGCGTGGCCGGCTCCGGCCAGTCGGGCGGCGCGTCGCCCGTCCGGAGTGTGCGCCCGCAGGCCTGCTCCAGCCGCAGTACGCGCCGGTCCTTGCCACCGAGGTCTCTCGAGGCGTGCCGGTAGGTCAGGGTGTCCGCGTCCACCCGTCGCACCTCGTGCCCGGCGAGCGCGGACAGGTCCGCATCCTTGCCGCCCAGCACGAGTAGCCGCGCCTCGAGGTCGAGCGCGTCGCACAATCGTGCGACGTAGGAGACGGCCCCGCCCGCCACGCGACGGTCGTCGAACACGTCCCAGGTGACGGGGCCCACGACCAGGACGGGCTGGGCGGCAGCGAAGGGCGCGGCGGGGTGGGTCATCGCGGGCAAGGGGCCAAGTGCAACCACCTCCAGCGTGGGAGGGCCTGCCGGGGAGTCCGAGAGCCGAGGGTGCCCGGGAAAGCCTGAGCCGTCCTCGGGCACCCCCGGTCGTCCTCGTGGGCTAGTCGGGCATCACCTCGACCTGACGGTCGTCGCCGGAGCCTACGCTCTCGGTCTTGACGCCGGGCTCCTCGCGTAGAGCGATGTGGACGATGCGCCGCTCGTAGGCGGGCATCGGCTCCAGCGTGATCACGTCTCCGGTCTCGCGGACTTCCTGCGCGATCTCCCGCGCCAGGTCCACGAGCATCTGCTCACGGCGCCGTCGGTAGCCCTCGATGTCCAGGCCGAAGACGGGGGGCTTGTTGCCGCCCTTGGAGACGATGGTGTTCACGAGGTACTGGAGCGAGGCCAGCGTCTCGCCGCGGCGGCCAATCAGCACGCCAAGTTCGTCGGAGGTGTCGTCGTCCTCGCCGTAGATGTCGAAGATCTGCTCGATCAGGCCCTCGCCGTCCCCGGGGGTCTCCGGGTCTCGGGCCGTGATCTCGGTGGCGGTGTAGCCGAGCAGGGTGAGGATGTCGCGCAGGCTGGAGCCCGCCAGGTCCAGGTCGTCCGCGGCGTCCGGGTTCGGGAACGCCGGCAATTCGTCCGGCGTGCCGGGGATGATGACCTCGTCCTCTTCGTCCACCTCGCGGATGGGGCCCCGAGGCTCACGGTCGTCGTCCCGACGCGCGCGTCCACCGTTGCGCCCACCGCCATTGCGCCCGCCGCCGTCGCGGCCGCGACCGCGTCCGCCTCGGCCACCACGACCGCCGCGCTCGCCACGTTCGGGGCGCTCGCCCCGCTCATCGCGGTCATCGCGGTCATCGCGCTCGGGGGCAGGGGCGCGCTCAGCGCGGCCCCCTTCGCTCCCGTCGTCCGAGGCGTCACGGCCGGCGTCACGGCCGGCCTCGCGACGATCGCCTCCACGGGCGGCTGCCACCTCACCATTGGCGCCATTGGCATCACTGGCGTTGGCCCGGCCGCCACGGCCACGACCGCCGCGCCGTCCACGGCGTCGCCGGCGGCCTTCGCGCTCCTCCTCGGAGACGTCGCCCTGATCGGCGTCGTCACGAGGGGTATCTCCTGGCTCGGGGCGAGGCTCGCCGCGCTGCACGCCGGGCGACTCCTCGCTGGGGGGAGCAGCGCGACGTCCGCCCCTCGGTCCGCCGCGGCCACGCTGGCCGCTCGGGGGGGCGCTGTCCTTGGCGGTGACTCGGACGATGGCGTCCTCTGAGCCGAAGCCCAGGAACCGTCCGGCCCTACCTTCTGTGATGACGTCGACGTCGACTTGCTCTCGACGAAGGCCGAGTTGTGCGAGGGCCTTGTTGACTGCCTCCTCGACTGTCCTTCCGCTCGTCTCCGCTACTCGCATTGGTGTCCCTCGATTCGGTATCGCTGTTTGCCACAGCGGCGGGCTTCGGACGGGGGCGCGAACCGCGGCCGGTGCCGGGTTCGGGCAAGGTGATGCCCAGCGCGTCACGGAACGGCGCTGGGACCAGTGAGCCCCAGGTGAAGTCACCCGGGCCCACGAAGATCCACTGCAGGATGAGGCCAATGGCCGTGCTGGAGAACCAGTAGACGCCCAGCCCGGCCGGGCTGAAGAGCACGAACCAGGAGAAGATGAGCGGCAGCATCCACTGCATCATCTGGTTCATCTGCGCCTGGTTGGCGCTGGAGGTGGTGGCCGCGGAGCGGCTGGTGGAGATGCGCTGCTGTAGCCACATGGCCGCAAAGACCGCACCACCCAGGACGAAGTTGCCGTTCTGGCCCAGGTCCATGCCCAGGAAGGTCCGACTCAGCGGCACGGCGTCCTGGATGAAGCCCACGTCATAGAGGCGGCGTGACAGGTCCAGGACGCCCTCTGGCGTGTTGCCCAGCGTGATGCGGATGACCTGGTAGAGCGCGATGAAGATCGGGAACTGCAGGAGTTGGGGGCCCAGGCAGCCCAGGGGGTTGACCCCGGCCTCCCGGTACAACTTCATGATCTCCTGGTTGCGCCGCTTCGGGTCGGAGTACTTCTTCTGGATCTCCTGCATCTGCGGCTGGATGTCCTGCAGGGCGCGCATGGAGTGCAGCATGCGCAGCGTGAGCGGGAAGAGCAGCGCGCGCGTGATGACCGTAAAGACCAGGATGGCCAGCCCGTACGAGCCGAACGTGATGGCTGAGAGCCCCACCATGATGTTGATCAGGGGGGTCTCGAGGAACGTCTGCCAGATGGCGCCAATGGGCATGGCTATCGCTCTCCTCTAGCCGGAAGACCCTAGCGGGCCGCCGCGAGGGGGATCGCCTGGGGGGCGCCCTCGTTGTCTGCGTCCACGCGCACCAGGTTGTGCTTCGACGTGGAGTAGTAGATGTCGCTGCCGACCACGAGCGGGTCAGCGTTCAGGTTGCCGTCCACGGCGGTCTCCACCGTCCAGCGGAGGGAACCATCCGTGGTGTCCAGGGCAAAGACGCGGCCGTCGCGCGCGGCGACCACCAGGTGGCCGCCCACGATCACCGGCGCGGCGCGGAACTCGGCGCCATCGTCAGCGGTGAAGGTCCAGCGTTCGGCGCCGGTGGCGCGGTCCAGGGCGTACACGGTGCCGTGCATGGTGGAGGCGAAGACGGTGCGGCCGCTGACGAGCGGACGGGCCAGGAACCAGCCGTCACCCTGGGCCACCCATCGCTCCTGTCCGCCTTGCTCCACACCCAGTGAGTGCAGGGAGCGGTCGAACGATCCCACCATGAGCAGATCGCCGTCCAGGACGAGGTCGGCTGCCGAGGCGCCGGTGGCGGACTGCTCCCACAGGCGCTCGCCGGTGGAGGGGTTGAAGGCAATGGTGATGCCGTTGTCCAGGTCCGAGACGTAGAGCCCGCCGCCGTCCGCAGCCGGCGAAGACCAGATACGGCGGTCGGTCGTGTCGATGGTGCGGGTCACGGCGCCGCTGGAGACATCGAGGACGGCGATGGTGCCGTCCTCCGCCGGGACGAAGAGGGAGCCGTTACGGAGGAGTGGGGTGGCCACCACCTGCACGTCCAGATCCGTGGCCCAGGTGGCGTTCCCCACGTTCGCGTCCAGGCGGGCGACGCGCCCCTTGTAGTCAGCGACGTAGACGGAGTCGCCCTCGACGACGGGAGTCGCGTAGAACGGGCGGCCGCCATCGTCGTCGGAGGGGTATTGCCAGGCGGGCTGGCCGTTGGCGGGGTTGATGAGGGACAACTGCCCGCTACGGGCCTGCACCAGGACGCCGTCGCCCACCTGCACGGGTGCGGCCCAGCCGTCCGGCCGCTGAACGCCGCCGCAGCCCACGGCCACGAGGGCAAAGACGGCGGCGAGGGCGATGAGCGCGCCTCGGCGCTGCCGGGCGTGTTTCACGTGAAACATCGTGCGCGCCGCCGAGCGGTCAGCGGCGTGTGTTTCACGTGAAACATCGGAGGCATCGTCGGAGGTGGCTGATTGTTTCACGTGAAACATGGAGGTCACCGCGCCAACGGCGCGCCGCCATGAGGCGGTCGGGGCATGGGTCATCGAGCGGGCCTTACGTCAGGAGTGGGAGGGGCGTCTGCGGATTCTGGGCGCCCCGTACGCTGGGCGCGGTCGAGTGTCTCCGGTACCGGGTCGAAGCCGCTGCCACCGCCGGGACGGCAGCGGGCGAGCCGGCCGAGGCCGAGGCGCAGGCCTCGCCACGCACCGTGGCGCTCGATGGATTCGTAGGCGTAGTGGGAACAGGAGGGTTCGTAGCGACAGGCGACACCCATCAGCGGCGAAACAATGCGCTGGTAGCCGCAGATAAGTGTCAGGAGCGCAGTTCTCATGCGTTAGAGGTGTCCAGGAGGCGCAGTTGCTCAGCATTGCGGAGCACAGCGCCCGTAATCTCCTCGAAACTCGCGGAATCGGCACCGGCGCGGGGCAGGATGACCACGTCATAGCCCTGGCGCCAGTGCAGGTCCCGGACGATCATCCGCAGCCGTCGCTTCAGCCGGTTGCGCACCACAGCGCCGCCGATCTGCTTGCCGACCGATAGGCCGATGCGAGTGACCGGTGCGCCGGTATGGAGTGCCACCAACTGGAGCCACGGATGCCGTGCCCGGCGGCCGTTCCGCATCACCCGGGAGAAGTCACCGCTTGCCCGGAGTCTCTCCGGACGCAGGCGTGAGGCCGTCTGCTGGGGCTGGTTCACTCTCGGCCCCCTGGACCACGCCCCATGGGGAACGCCGGCACCGAAGATGGGACGGATAGGTGAGCCCCGTCTCCCTCCGGCTGGAGGGCACGGCCGAGGTTCTCGAGGTGCGGTTAGACCGTCAGGCGCGTGCGACCGCGCTGGCGGCGGCGCGCAATGATGGCGCGACCACCCGCAGTGGACATCCGCGCGCGGAAGCCCAACTTGCGCTTCCGGGGAATGCGCTTTGGCTGCCAGGTACGCTTCACCGCTGCTCCGATCGATTTCTGTCTATCCCGCGGAGTATAGGAGTGGTTCCAGATGCGGGCAACGTATTGTGCCAGAGGTCACGGGCAGGCGCCACCACTGCGTCCCTGCCGGGGCTCCGCGCCCGTGTCTGCATCCGTCAGCGCTCGGCCTCGCGACCGCCCGAGGGTGGTGCGGGGCGTTCAGGCTACCGCCCGTCGCGCGCACCGTCATCCCGTGGCATCCCCCGACATCCCCCCGGGCACGAACGCGCCAAGCCTGATCCCGGCGCGGTCAGATTCGGGCTGCTGTGCCCACAATCCGTACGAGGACCCCTCGAAATGTTCGAAATGTCATGCGGACAAGTTTGGCGCCCGCACTCGGTAGGGCCCGCGCGCCCGTACGATGAGAGCGCATGCGGAGAACGGTCGTCGTGCGTCTGGGCGTGGTGTTCGCGGTCGCGCTGGCGGTCGTGCTGGTCGCCGTGGCGTTCGACCTCCGCTCTGTCGGAGACGACGAGGACGCGGCGGACGGCGTGCAGGTGGGCCTGGCTTCCCCCGGATCCGCGGGGCACGGCTCGGACGCGGGCGGCGCCTCGGGCGGTGGAGGTGGGCCCGGGCCGGATCCGGGCGCGGCGGTGAACGGCGATGTGGCCACGCCGAGGCCGCCCCAGCCCGGCGTGCGTATCCCCAACCTGCTCGTCACGTTCACCGCCATGCTCGCGCAGGCGCACCAGAGCGAGCCGACCTTCGTCTATCGAGCCGCCCTCCAGGCGCGGGACGCGCGCCAGTTCGGGCTGGCCGCGAACCTGTTCGAGGTCGCGGCGACGGCTGACGGCGACCTCGAGCCCTTCGCGCGGCTGCGCGCAGCCCAGATGCTGGCGAGCGACGACCAGGACGAGGCGGCCGCTGACGCCTTCGCCGCGCTCATCTCCCCCGGCGGCGCCGCGGACGCCCTCCCGCTCTCGATCCGCCTCGTGGCGCTGTTCGAGGCGGCCGACGCGTTCGAGGCGGACGGCCGCACGGCGGAGGCGCTGGCGGCGCTGGAGCGCGTGCCACGGGAGACCGCGAACACGTTCCAGGTGGCGCAGGCCCACGCCGAACGGGCGCGCATCCGGGAGGACAGCGGCGATGCCGGGTGGGTCGACGTGGCCGTGCTCGCGATGGAGACCCAGCCCGCCTCTGTCGCCGCGAGGCAGGCGCTGGACCTGCTAGACGAGCGGGGCGCCGAGTATCCGCAGATGACCGCCGCCTTCGTGGAGTACCGCGCCCACCGCAACGATGACGCCCTGGCGCGCTACCAGGCGTTGCTGGACGGCGGCGACCTCACGGTCAGCGAGGCGGGGGCGGCGTGGTTCTACGTGGGCGCGCTGCACGAGCGCTACTACGCGCGGGACGAGGCGCTGCAGGCGTACTCGCGCTCCCTGCTCGTGGCGCCGGACGGTGCGCTGGCGGACGACGCGCGTTACTGGCGTGGCCGCGTGATGGAGGAGCAGGGCCGCGTCCAGGAGGCCGCGCACGAATACGACCGGCTGGCGGAGGCGTATCCCGGCAGCGGGTTTGTGGAGGACGCGCGGCTGCGGGCCGCGGTGGCCCTGGGCCTGGCGGGGGACGGGGCCGCGGCGACGTCGCGGCTCGCCTCGATCGCCGAAGGCAGCGGGCCGGGGGCGGCGGCCGAGGCGGCGCGCTGGCATGAGGTGCTGGTCACGCAGTTCGACGCGCCGGCGGCGGGAGACTTCTCCGCGCAGGCCTTTGACCCCACCTCTTACGTCTCCGCCTTCGAGCGCGCGGGCGAGGCGGCGGTGGGGCCGTTGCCGCCGTGGTCCATCCGTGAGGTCCCCGCGCCCATCGCCGTGGACGCGGGCGAGGTGGAGGCGTGGCTCGGCGCGCGCGTGGGGCCACGGCCCGCCGGCTCGGCAGGGGTGGCGGAGGCGGCGCACGTGCGCCTGGCCTGGCTGCTCGCGGAGGCCGGCGAGGGGAGCGTGGCGCGGGGCCTGATCGCGGACGAGATCGCCGAGCGCCGCGACCGTCCCTACGAGTTGCTTGACCTGGCGCTCGCCGCGCGTGAGCGCAACATGCATGACGTCACCCTGAGCGCCGCCAGCGTGCTCCTGCGCGGCCTGCCGCCCCACGAGTACCTCGCCGCCCCGCGCTCGCTGCTGGCCCTGGCCTACCCGCTGGCCTACCTGGACGAGGCGGGCGCGGCGGCGGAGGAGTTCGGCGTGCCGGTGCTGCTGCTGATGGCGCTGGTGCGGCAGGAGTCCGCGTTCCACCCGGAGGCGGGTTCCAGCGCCGGGGCGTACGGCCTGACGCAGGTGATCCCCCCCACGGGCGAGGCGATCGCGGACGACCTGGGCATGCCGTCGTGGTCGTTCGCGGACCTTGCGCATCCCCTGGTGTCCATGCGGTTTGGTGCGTACTACCTGGCCGTCCAACTGGACTCGTTCGACGGGCACTACCTGGCGGCGCTCTCCGCGTACAACGGAGGCCCCGGCAATGCCTCGCGGTGGCTGGCGGCGCAGCCGTTCGGCGGGCCGGATGGGTACGTGTACGCCGTGGACTTCACGGAGACGCGCGCCTACCTGGAGCACGTGACCGCGAACTACGCGATGTACCGTTACCTCTACGCCGGCGCTCCGGTGCCCTCGCTCCCCCATGGCGGGTGAGGGCCGCCGATACTGCGGAGGCGGATGCTCGTTCGGCGCTGCGCGGGTAGAATCGGCGTCCGAGGCGCCCCCTCGAACGTGAGGCGGGCGTGAGCGATGTTTCGGAGGCCGGGATGAAGCGTCTGCGCGTGGTGGTGGGATCGATGGCGGCGGGCGCGGCCGGGGCGTGGCTTCCGCTGGTGGCCTCCGCGCAGGGCGCGGACTTCGACGCGGCCAGTCGCGCGATGGAGCCCACCGGGGACTCCGCCATGATCATGTTCGTCACCGCCGGCGCCACGGCGCTGCTCTTCCTCCTGAGCGCCATCGGCTACCTGTACCGCCGCGAGCGTGGCCTGGAGTGGCCGTTCCAGCGGCCGGACGCGCCGCACTCGGACCACTAGCACCCGTCAGTCCCAGGCTCGATCACACGGCGGCCCACGGGCCGCCGTGTCCCGTTACGGGCCGTCCGCGACGGTCTTCCCTGTCCAGCCCGGGTATCGTGGTGACGATGGTCACCATCAGCGTCCTGCTCACGATCGACATCCCGTCCGCGCACTCCCTGAAGGAGAAGCGCGCCGTGGTGCGCTCGCTCGTGGAGCGGCTTCGCGCGCGCATGCGGCTCTCTGCGGCTGAGGTGGGCGAGCAGAACGCCGTGGGACGCGCGCAGGTGGGCTTCGCCGTGGTCTCGGGCGACCTCGCCACGGCGCGCTCGGTGGCGGCGGCGGCGCGGCGCTTCGTGGACGACCACCTGGTGGGCCGCGGCGAGGTGATCGACAGCGCGGAGGACGAGGTCATCCTGGAGTAGCCGCCTCGCCCGTCCCGTCGATGGCGGCGGCGTGAGTCGGCTGCGATACTCCGCAGGGCGCCCCCTGCGGCGCTTCCTCTCCCCGGAACGTTGAGGGCTGCCATGCGGGCGACGATCTTTCATGCGCCGGGCCAGGTCACGGTAGAGGACCGGCCCAGCCCCTTCGCCGGGCCCGGCGAGGTGCGGCTGCGCGTGGCCGCCGCCTCGCTCTGCGCCTCGGACGTGCGGGTGTACCGCGGCGAAAAGCACGCCGAGCCCGGCGTGATCCCCGGCCACGAGGTCTCCGGCGTGGTGGACCAGGTGGGCGAGGGCGTCACGGAAGTGGCGGAGGGCGACCGGGTGATCCTCTGTCCGATCGTGGCGTGCAACCGCTGCCGCTTCTGCCTGCTGGGGCGGCGCAACCGCTGTACGGAACGGCGCACGCTGGGCTACGACCTGGACGGTGGCTTCGCCGAGTACCTGCGGGTGCCGGCGGAGATCGTGTCCACGGGCCATGTGATCCGCGTGCCGGACGCGCTGCCCCTGGACCTGGCCGCCATCACGGAGCCCGCCGCATGCACCCTTGCCTCCCTCGAACTGTGCGAGGTGGGCGCGGGGACCTCGATGGCGATCCTGGGGGCGGGGCCCATGGGGCTGATGCACCTGCTGCTGGGGCGAGCGCTGGGCGCCGGGCCGATCATCGTGAGCGAGCCCGTGGCGGAGCGGCGCGCGCTGGCGTCGCGCTGGGGCGCGGACCTGGTGCTGGACCCCGCAGTGGACGATGTGCGGGCGGCGGTCAGGGACGCCACCGGGGACGGTGCGGACGCGGTGATCGTCTCCGTGGGCCTCGGGAGCCTCGTCGCGCCGGCGCTTGACCTGGTGCGTCCGCAGGGCGTGGTCAACCTGTTTGCTGGCTTCCCGAAGGGGGCGCCACCCGTGCCGTTCGATCCGAACCTGGTGCACTACGGCGAGGTGGTGCTGACGGGCAGCCAGAACGCCACCACGGACCAGTACCGGCGCACCGCGCAATTGCTGGGGCACGTCCCCCACATGGACGAGTTGCTGACCAACCGCTACCTGATCGAAGACGCACCGGAGGCGTACTCAGCGCGGCTCGCCCTCTCCGGGCTGAAGTCGCTCGTGGAGTTCCCCGGCGTGGATGAACGCTGAGCACGGCGCACCGTCGATGACGCCCGCACGGAGACCAGCAAGGGTGCGCCTCGCATGAGGTGGCCGGACTGGCTGCCGCGCCCGCAGGGGGCCGGCCCGGACCTGGCCGCGCGCGAGGCGGCGGCGGAGCGCGCCGAACGCGCGGCGGCCCTTGGCCGGAGGCTGCGCGACGGACGCGTGGCGGCGGGGCTGTCGCTGGCGGACGTGGAGCGCGATACGCGCATCAACCGCATCTACCTGGACGCCATCGAGGACGCCCGCTTCGAGGAGATCCCCGCGCCGGTCTACGCCCGCGGCTTCGTGCGCTCCTATGCGCGCTACCTGGGCATGGACGCGGAGGAGGCCGTGGCCGCCGTCCCGCGCGACCTCCCCGCCCCGGCCGGCCTGGAGCCCATGCCCGGCCTGAGGCGTACCGCCACGCCCACGCTACCCGCCGTGAACATGCCCGTGGTGGTCGCCGCTGGCATCGTGGGCGTGCTGGTGCTCGCGGCGGTCTTCATCGTGCCGCGCCTCGGCGGGCCGAGCGGCCTTGACCTGCCGGACGACGCGACGCCGGCCGCAACGGGCGCGGCCAGCGGGACCGCGGAGACCACCGCCACGGGCACGGCGACCGGGACGCCAGACGTGAGCGCCACGGTGCCCCCGTTTGACGACGGCGCCGCGCCGGACTTCACGGGCGTGCCTCGGGCGGAGGCTCAGCGCGTGCTGGACGAGATCGGCGTCACCCCGCTGATCGTGGAGGCGGAGGACGAAGCGGCGGCCGGCACGGTCTTCGACCAGTCGCCCTCGCCGGGGGCGACGCTGCAGGAAGGCGACGTGGTCACGCTCTTCATCTCGTCGGGCGGGTAGCGCCGGGCGGCGTCGTGGCGTGCGTGCGTCACGGCGCGGTGGTCGCGGGCGTGGCTGAGGGCCTCGGCGTCGCCTCGTCAGAGGGCGGGCGGAGGTCGAGGCGGCGCAGGAGTTGGGCGTTCGCGGCGACGATGATGGTGGACAGGCTCATCAACACCGCGCCGACGGCCGGCGGGAGTATGAAGCCGGCCCAGGCGAGCACCCCCGCGGCGAGGGGGATCGCGATCACGTTGTAGGCGGATGCCCAGACCAGGTTCTGCACCATCTTGCGGTACGTGGCCTCCGAGAGCCGGATCACCCCGACCACAGCCCTCGGGTCGTCCGAGGCGAGCACTACGCCGGCGGACGCGATGGCGATGTCCGTGCCCGCGCCGACGGCGATGCCCACGTCCGCCTGCGCAAGGGCGGGCGCGTCGTTCACGCCGTCGCCCACCATGGCCACGCGCAGGCCGCGCTGCTGGAGCGTCACCACCTGCTCCGCCTTGTGCTCCGGCAGCACTTCCGCGAACACCTCGTCGATGCCAAGGTCCGCCGCGACCGCATCCGCCACGTTGCGAGCGTCGCCCGTGACCATCGTCACGTGAATGCCCAGGGCGTGGAGCGCCGCCACGGCCTCGCGAGACTCCGGCCGCGGCTGGTCCTCCAACGCCAGGGCGCCCGCGACGCTCCCGTCGTGCAGCACGTACAGCACCGTCGCGCCGCGCTGCTCCCATGTCCGGACGGTGGAGGCGCCGGCCGCGGGCGTCTCCAGGTCGCGCTCACGGAGGCGTCGCGGGCCCGCGACCTCCACCTCGGCGCCGTCGATCACGCCTCGGACGCCGCGGCCGGGGTCTGCGGCGAACGCGGCCACGGGTGCGAGGTCCACCCGTGAGCGCGCACGGTCGACGATGGCGCGCGCCAGTGGGTGCTCGGACTCCGCCTCCACGGAGCCGGCCAGGCGCAGCAGGCCGTCCTCGTCTCCGTCGGCAGCCCACAGTCCCGTCACGCGCGGCTCGCCCAGGGTGAGCGTGCCGGTCTTGTCGAAGAGCACCACGTCCAACTGGCGCGTGCGCTCCAGCGCCAGCCGGTCCTTGACCAGGATCCCGCTGCGCGCCGCGACCTCCGTCGAGATCGCAATCACGAGGGGAATCGCCAGGCCGAGGGCGTGCGGACAGGCGATCACCAGCACCGTGACCGTGCGCGCGATGGCGTCGTCCACCTCGCCCAGCAGGGACCACACTGCGAACGTGGCAACGCCGGAGGCCACGGCGACGTAGAAAAGGAGCGCTGCCGCCCGGTCGGCGATGGCCTGCGCGCGAGAGCGCGACTGCTGGGCCTGCGCGACGAGCCGCTGGATGCCCGCGAGCGCGGTGTCCTCCCCCACCGCGTCCACCCGCACGCGTACCGACGATCCGAGGGCGACCGTGCCCGCAGCCACTCGCTCGCCCTTCGTGCGGAGGACGGGGCGAGACTCGCCGGTGAGCATGGACTCATCGAGGTCCACCTGGCCGGCGGCCACTGTGCCGTCGGCCGTGATACGCCCGCCGGGGCGCACCAGCACCACGTCGCCGGCGCGGAGGTCCGCGACCGGCACCGTCCGCGTGACGCCGTCCACCTCGAGTTCAGCCTCGTCTGGCAGGAGTTCCGCCAGTGCTGCCAGGGCGCCTCGCGTGAGGCCCAGGGCGCGCATCTCCTGCCAGTGGCCCAGCAGCATCACCGTGACCAGCGCCGCCAGTTCCCACCAGAAGTCCAGGTCCAGCCAGCCGAACTCACTGGCCACGGAGGAGGCGAAGGCGACCACAATCGCGAGCGAGATCAGGAGCATCATGCCCGGCTGGCGCGCCTTCACCTCGTCCCAGCCGCCCTGCAGGAAGATGCGGCCGCCGTACACGAATACGACCGTCCCGAGGGCCGGCGACACCACCTGGTGCCCCGGGACGCCGCTCAGCGAGTAGCCGAACCAGTCCTGCACCATTTCGCTGAAGACGACCGTGGGGATGGTGAGGATGAGCGACAGCCAGAACAACCGCCGGAAGGCCTCCGGGTCGTGGGCGGCGTGGTCGTCGTGCCCGCCATGGCCCTCGTGCCCGCCATGGTGGGCGTGCGGATCCGCGTGCGCGTCGAGGCCTGCGTGCGGGTCGGGGTGCGGGTGGGACGACATGGCGAGGGCTCCCCAGCGCGCCGCGGCACTTGTGGGCTGAGGGTACCGCGCCGGGTGAGGGCCTCGGAGCGTGGCTAGCCGGAGAGCGAGGCCGGGCGGAGGCGGGCGCGCGCCCACGTGGCGAGGCCGGCCCACGTGGGGACGGGCGCCACGAACAGCGGGATCGCGAGGAGACGGCCGACCGCGGAGAGCGCGAAGACCACCGGGATCCCCACGTGAGCCACCAGCACGCTGCCGACCAGCGGCCCCACGAACCCCGCAGAGAGCATGGCCAGTTGCTGCGCCGCCACGTACTCCGGGATGTCCTCTGCAGGAGCGTGTTCCAGGAGGAGGTTGAAGACGGCCAGGTGGCATACGGCCCAGGACATGCCGCCCAGGAAGATCGGGAACACGGCCATCCACGGCGTGCTGATGGTGAGCCAGGCCACCGGCGCCAGCGCGATGCCCAGGATGGCCGCCACGAACAGGCCGCGCGAGGCGAAGCGGGCCACAAGGACGCCCATCAGCAGTTGCCCGGCCACGGCCGCCACCGCCTCGCCGGTGGCCATCAAGCCCACTTCGCCCGGGGCCGCGCCCAGGCTGCGCACCAGGTAGACGATGACGAACGGCCCGGACAGCGTGGCGAAGCCGTGCAGGCACATCTGCGCCAGCAGGAAGCGCCGGTAGCGCATGTCGCGCAGCACCTTGCCGTACGCGTGGCCTCGGGTGTGCGTGACGGCTCGGGGCGGCTCCGCCACCCGCGTGTACGCGAACGTCCCGAGCACGCCGAGGACCGCGCAGGCCGCGAACGCCACCTGGTAGCCCGGGACGCCCCCGATCCCGCCGATGGCCCATCCGGCGACGGGCACGGTGGACATCGCGATCACGCTGGCGAAGAGCGAGCGACGAGCGTTGAAGGCCCCCGTCAGCCGGCCGGGCACCACGTCCGCGAACAGCGACATCCACGAGGGGTGCGTGAGCGAGGACAGCAGCACGCGCACGCCTCCCAGCACGATGAGCGCGAGGATGGCTGCCTGCGCCCCCAGCGTGAAGGGCACCAGGGCGATCACGAGCACGATGCTTCGCATCGTCCAGTTGCCGGCCATGAGCACGCGCACGCGGGAGGGTGTGCGACGCGCGAGCCAGGCCGCCGGGAACAACGCCAGCAGGCCGGCGAACGCCGTGGCGGCCGCCAGCAATCCCACCTGCGCCGTGGTGGCCCCCAGCACCACCAGGTAGACGGGCAGGAACGGCAGCGCCGCATCCGAGGCGGAGGAGAGCAGGCCCTCCGCGAAGAGGGCGCGTCGCGTGGGGGTGCCCAGGATGCGCTGCTCGTCCTCGGACAGCGGGCCATCCGGGAGTACCGGGGCGGCCTCGCCGGGGTCCGGAGCGGAGCGGGTGGTGGACGGAGAAGGAGGCGCAGATACTGACATTCAATATCCCGACGCTGCATGCGAGACTCGCAGGATCGGGTATGGAAACGTTAGGCAGTAGAGATGCGTTGATACGGATGTGTCATGAGTGGTCACGACCGTGATGGCGCGGGAGCGTCTGGCGGTTGTGGAGCGGCCGGAAATGAGGGAAACCCCTGAGAGAGGGGGCGTAAGAATCCGGAGCCGGGCACGTTCTCAGGAGTAGGACACGCAAGGGGCGCCCTTACACAAGGCGCACCCTGACACCAGGCGCCCCCTGACAGAGGCGCCGAGAAGGAGCCAACGATGACCCCCACGAAGGTGCTGGCCACCGAACTCCGCGACGGACTGCTGCAGGACCTGGTGGCCGCGGGCATGCTGATCGAGGTGGTGCGACGCTCCGTGGACGACCCGGCGCGGCTCGAACGCACCCTGGACACGCTCTCGCGCACGTTGCAGTGCGACCAGCGCTCGGTGCGCTCCGTGATCGACCGCCTGGGCCTGGTGGACGAGCGCGAGCAGTGAGGGCTTACGAGCCCAGCACGTAGGCCAGGGAGCAGCCGCCGGCGATCGCCAGGGCGTAGGGGATCGCGGCGCGGCGCCTGCGGGAGACCGCCACGAGCACGATCACCCCGCCACAGAGGGCCATCCACAGCAGGAAGAGCGGCACGGCCGTCGCGCCGGTCGCCGCGCCGCCGTAGGCCATCAACTTCGCGTCGCCTCGGCCAAACTCGCCCTGCGCGGCGACCACCAGCGCGAGGCCCAGCAGGCCGCACACCACGGACCCCATCACGGCCTCCGCCAACTCGCCCTCATGCGCCGCCACGAGGTAGGCGAGCGCCAGGCCCAGCGCGATGGGCCAGTTGGGGATGCGGCGCGTGTGCACGTCCATCCACGCCGCCGCCCAGCCGGGCGCGAGCATGAGCGCGACCAGGGCGAACGTCACCGCAGGACTGCTACGGAGACCAGCCAGACCTCGTCGCCGGCGCGCACGCCGGTGGCCTGGAGGGTGCCCGCAGGCAGTTCAATGGCCTGCGTCGCGCCTCGGACGTAGGGGACGATGTGGCCCGGGGTGAGCGTGTGCACCGCGCGCGCGACGCGGCCGGAGCGGTCCAGGAAGAGCACGTCGATGGGATAACGCATGCCGACGGTGTGCACGCTGTTGCACGGCGCCAGCAGCAGGCCTTCACCCGGGGCGAGCGACGGATGTCCGAGGAGCCCTCGAAGCCGGGCGAGGAGCGACCGGGCGACGGCGACCCGCTCTGCGACGCGCACGCCGGAGCGCACGACGATGGCCGCCAGGTCACCTTCCATGAGGCGTCCTTCCCCGGGGACGCCCCGGAGAAAAAATCGCCGCGGGACTGGCGACCAGGTTGGGCGGCAAGTCGTCAGCCCCGCGGCGCCCCTTAAGGGCTATTGCAATGCGACGTCGGTCTGGCCCTCGTCGTCCTCTCGGAGCCAGGCTGACATCTTCGACAGCCACGCCTCGAGGACCGCGCGAGTCACCAGGCGCCTCCGTCGCGGTGGCACGGATGCCGCGGGGGAGCGGCGTCCGGCCGGTAGCGGCAGACGCTCGATGCGTCCGCCGCTACCCATATAGACAGCGGGCAGGGGGCATTCCTTACAGGCGGATCCCGGAAAAGATGCGAGAAAGTCGAGGAAAAGACGGAGGGTGGCTTCGCGTGTGCAGATTTGATAGGATTTCGATGCAAGATCAGGGTTTTCAGCAACAGTAGGGCGGGGAGCCTACCAGTAGGGTTCCCGCTGTAAGGGCACCCCCTTGCACTCGCGCCTGGGCGGCGGCGACGACATCACCTGAGCCTTGAGCGGGGGTTCCGGCCGGTCATGGTCGGTGGCTCTCAGGTCTAAGGGTGCGTCATGGTTCTGGCCCAGCCCCTGCCGGGGGACTTCGACCGAGCGTTGGTGCTGCGTGCTCGCGCGGGCGATCAGGACGCCTTCGCCGAACTGATGCAGCAATACGGCGCCACCGTCCGCCAACTGGTCTACCGCTTTGTCCAGGACTCCGATGACGCCCGCGACGTGGAGCAGGACACGTGGATCCGCGCCGCCACGCACCTGGACTCGCTTCGTGACGAGGGGCGCTTCCGGCCCTGGGTGAAGAGCATCGCCCGCCACTCCGCCCTCAACTTCCTCGCCGCGCGCAAGCGCCAGCGCGCCCGCGTCTCCACGTTCGAGGACTGCGGCACCGAGGACTTCGAGGACACCAACACCCAGACGCCCGAGGCGCACACGATGTCCCGCGACAACCAGCGCAAGGTCTGGGAGGCCCTGGGATCGCTCTCCGAACGCGACCGCACGGCCCTCTTCATGCGGGAGTACCAGGACCAGCCGTACGCGGTGATCGCGGAACGCCTGCAGATCTCCCGCAACGCCGCGGAGGTCTGTGTCTTCCGTGCGCGCGACCGCTTCCGCCGGCTGTTCCTGGAGATCGAGGGCCGCGCGCAGGACTGCGGCCTGGATCCGCTGCGCCTGAGTGCGCTGATCGACGGCGAGATGGACCCGGAGTCCGCGCAGGCGCTGCGCGACCACGTGGCCACCTGCACCCCCTGCGACGAACGGCTGATCACGATGCAGGCCGGCCAGGCGCTCTACCGCAACCTGGGCCTGTTCGGCTTCCCCCTGGGGCCCGGCGGCCTCCTGGGGTCTGGCGGCCTCCTCTCCTCGATCGGTGCAGCACTCACCAAGGTCGTGTCGCTGGTCACGGGCGGCTCCGGCGCGACCGCGGCGGTGGGTGGCGGCGGCGCGGCAACGGCGACGGCCGCCACCACCGCCACCGCAGTGACGGCGACCGGCATGACCGCGGTGGCCGGCGGATCGCTTGGAGCGATGCCCGCGGTGGCCGGCGCCATCGTCGTCGCCGTCTCGTCCGTGGTGGCCACGGGCGCCATCCTGCACAAGGCCTCCCCGCCGCCGGCCGCGCCGCCCGCAGTGGTGGCGAGCGCACCTGCCGTCGAGCAGCCCTCGGGCCGGGCGGCCGTGCCGTCCGCCTCGCCCACGCCGAAGCCCGGCCTGTCGCTGGTGGCCCTCACCGCCACGCCCGAGCCGACCCCGGCACCACGCACCGAGGCGCCACCCGCCCCGCCGCCCGTGGTCGCCTCGACGCCCGCGAGCACGCCGGCCCCGCCGCCCGTCGCCTCCATGCCCGCGCCGAAGCCGAGTGCGACCCCCAGCGCCACGCCGTCCGCCACGCCCTCGCCCACGCCCAGCCCCACGCCGTCCGCCACGCCGCCGCCGGCCGAGAGCGGGCAGATGGCGAGCAACGACTCCGGCCAGGGCAGCGGCCAGACCGCGCCTCAGACGCCGCTCCAGCAGGTGCAGCAGTCCGTGGGCGCGGCGAAGGCCACCGTGCAGCAGGCCGCAGAGGTGGCGCACGAGGAGATCGAGCAGGCTGCGGAGAGCGCCCAGGAGACCGTCAAGGCGGCGCAACAGCAGGCCCAGCAGAAGGTCGCCAGCATCGAGACCAGGACAGAGGCCGCCAAAGAGGTCGTGGCCCAGGCGGGCGTGAAGATCGACCACATCGCGGACACCGCAAACAAGCAGATCACCGAGACCAAGGACAAGGGCCAGGCGAAGGTCGACAAGGTGGAGCAGCGCGCCGACCGCAGCCTGGACGGCCTTGAACGCGTCGCTTCGCGCGTGGCGGACCGGCCGCGGGTCGCGCAGGTGGTGGACCTGATCAGCGGGTGGATCAGCGGTTTCGCGACGAAGCACACCGAAAAGATCGTGGACAAGACCGAGAAGAAGGTGGACCAGATCGCCACCCAGGCTGCGCAGGAGATGGACGCCACGGCCACGGCGGCCGAGACGGACGCCGCGGCCGCTGACGCCGCCGGCTCTGGCGGCGCCTCCTAGCGCCCCGTCTCGGCGCCCCCGGCGCCACACGGGGCCCCACGACGTCCCACGGTGCCGCACGGTGCTATGGTCGGCGACCCCTCCGAGGGGATCCGCGAACTGACCCCTGTCCGTCGATGTGGTACGGATCACATCAACGGGGTTCGGCTCGGAGGGGCCTCTCTATGAGGTTGGGGTTGGCACGTTCCGCGCGGCCGGTCGGCTGGCTGCTCGCCGCGCTCTCGATTGTCCTCGTCGCTTGTTCCTCCAGCCCGGACGTGACGGACGGCGCGGGCGCCACCGCCACCCCGGAGTCCCAGATCGCCTCGGCGCCGCGGGCGCCAGAGGGTGCGGACACGCTGGCCGAGGTGCGGCGTCGGGGCTTCCTGCGCGTGGGCGTGAACGACCAGTTGCCGGGCTTCGGCTACATCCGGTCGGACGGCTCGTTCGGCGGCTTCGACGTGGACTTCGGCCACGCGCTGGCGGCGGCCATCTTCGGTGACCGGGACGCCGTCCAATTCGTCGCGCTCTCCGCGTCGAGTCGCTTCGAGGCCCTGGACGCGCGCGAGATCGACGTGCTGATCCGGAACACCACCTGGTCCCTCTCGCGCGACACGTCGCTCGGCCTCTCCTTCGCGGTGCCCACGTTCTACGACGGCCAGGGGCTGATGGTGCGCGCGCGAGACGACATCCACGGCCTGGACGACCTGCAGGGCGCCGTGGTCTGTTCGCTGTCCGGGACCACCACGCAGTTGAACCAGGAAGACACCTTCGGCGGCACGACGGTGCGCTACCAGCCACTGAACTTCGACCGCGCGGAGACGCTGCAGGAGGCGTTCGTCGCCGGGCGCTGCGATGCGTGGACGGCGGACCGCTCGCAACTCGCCTCACGGCGGGCGGCGTACCCGGCGCGGGCGGGCGGTCCCGAGTCGCTGGTGATCCTGCCGGACACGCTCTCCAAGGAGCCGCTGGCGCCGGCCATGCGCTCCGGCGAGGAACAGTGGTCTGACCTGGTCAACTGGGTGGTGCTGGGCATGATCGCCGCCGAGGAACTCGGCGTCTCCAGCCACAACGTGCGTGAGATGGCCGCCGCCCCCACCTCGGCCGAGGTCGCCCGCCTGCTCGGCGCCGCCACCGAGGGCCTGCCGTTCGACGCCGGCCTGGGGCTGACGCCGGACTTCATGCAGGACGTGATAGAACAGGTCGGCAACTACGGCGAGGTGTACGACCGCAACATCACCCCCCTCGGCATTCCGCGCGAGGGCTCACCAAACGCACTCTGGACGCAGGGCGGGCTCATGTACGCCCCGCCGTACCGTTAGCGCCCTCGGATGACCGCGCTGCCCGTGGGCCGTTCACCCCTGGCGTCCGCGCTCGCCCGCGTGCTGGCGTGGACGCGCGACGTCCGCGTGCGTCGCGTGGTGCTGGAGGCGGTGACGCTGGGCCTGGTGGCCGCCCTCGTGATCTACATCGGCATGCGGGCGCGCGAGGCGAGCAGCCTCAACTTCGACTTCATGCAGGAACGCGCGGGCTTCGGCATTGGGGACCAGTTCCTGACGCAGGCGGACGGCAGCAGCACGCGCTGGCATGCGTACTTCGCCGGCGTCATGAACACGCTCAGGATCACCATCTTCGGCATCCTGCTCTCGCTGGGCCTCGGCCTGGGCATCGGCGTGGCGCGGCTGTCCACGAACTGGCTGGCGGCGAAACTGGCGTTCCTGTACGTGGAGGCGATCCGCAACACGCCGCTGCTGGTGTTCGTGGTGTTCTGCTACACGGCCGTGGTGCTACGCCTGCCGCGCATCCAGGAGAGCGCGAGCCTGTTCGGCGTGGCCCACTTCTCCAACCGCGCTATCGCGCTGCCGTGGCCGCGCCCTCAGGACGGCGCCGGCGCGTTCGCCCTGGCGCTGCTCGGAGGGCTCGTGGTGGCGTGGGGGGTGTGGCGCGTGCTCGCCCGCCGCGAGGTGCTCACGGGGCGCCCCTCCTACCCCTGGCGCGGAGCGCTCGCGGTCTTTGTCGCGGCGGCCCTCGTGGCGTTCGTGGCTACGGGGATGCCGCTGCGCATGGAGGCGCCGGAGGTCACGCGCTTCTCCTACGCCGCCGGCCTGCGCCTGTCGCCGGAGTTCGTGGGCCTGCTGCTGGCGCTGTCGCTCTTCAACGCCGCGTTCGTGGCGGAGATCGTGCGCGGGGCGATCGAGGCGGTGCCGCGTGGCGAGCGCGAAGCCGCGGCCGCCCTGGGCTTGTCCGGGTGGCAGCAACTGCACCTGATCGTCCTGCCGCAGGCGCTGCGGACCATGTTGCCGCCGCTGGCCACGCAGTGTCAGAACCTGGCCAAGATGTCCTCTGTGGGAATCGTGATTGCGTTCCCGGACCTGATGACCGTAGGCGGCACAGTGATCAACAACAGCGGCGAGGCGATTCCGGTCTTCGTGCTGATGATGGCCACCTACTTTGCGCTCAACCTTGTGATCGCGTTCCTGCTGGTGGGCCCGCAGTGGCGCTTCAACTGGTCCACCGGACGGCGGGCATGACCGCCGTCCGCCTGCCGTTGGAGTCCGGCCGCGGCTTGCGCTCGGCGCGAGAGGTGCTGGCGGCGGCCTGGGAGTGGGCACGCACGCGGCTGTTCAACTCGCCTGCGAACGCCGTGGTGAGCCTGCTGCTGATCGTGCTGCTCGCGTGGGCCTCCTTCCTCTTCCTGCGCTGGATGGCATTCGAGGCGGACTGGGGCGTGGTGCGCACGAACCGCCGCCTGCTGCTGGTGGGCCGCTTCCCGCAGGACCAGGAGTGGCGCATCTGGCCCGTGGTCTACGCGCTCACGGCGTTGCTGGGCTGGACGTGGGGATCGTGGGGGCGGGTCACTCGCTGGGCGGCCGCCACCATGGCGCTCATCGGCGTGCTGGTGCTGCCCACGCTGGCGGGGTGGGGTGGCGCGCTCGCCTTCCTCCCGGCGGTGACGCTGGCGGCCCTCGTCCACCTGGTGGCGTTGCGGCTGGCCACGCGCCCCGCCTGGCGCACGCGCGTTCGAGTGGCCTCCGGCGTGGGGTGGTTCCTGGCGCTGCCGCTCACGCTGGCGCTGCTGCACGTGCGCGGCGGCGTGGATCCCACGCTTTGGGGCGGGCTGTACCTGAACCTGGTGGTGGCCAGCGGAGCGGTGATGGGCGCGCTGCCGCTCGGCATTGCGCTCGCCCTCGCGCGGACGTCCTCGTTCCGGGCGCTGCGGTGGGCGTCCACCGTCTACGTGGAGGTCATGCGCGGGCTGCCGCTGCCGGTGATGCTCACGCTCTCGTGGCTGGCGCTGCGCACGTTCCTGCCGTCCTGGGGCGGGTTGGACGAGGTGGCGCTGGTCTACCGCGTCACCATTGCCTTCGCGCTCTTCACGGCCGCGTTCATCGCGGAGGCGGTGCGCGGCGGCCTCAACTCGATCCCTCGGGGGCAGCGAGAGGCGGCGGCGGCGCTGGGCCTGCAGTGGTGGCAGATGACCGCGTACGTCACCATGCCGCAGGCGATCCGGAACTCGCTCCCCGCGCTGGCGGGGGAGTTCATCGGGCTGTTCATGACCACCACGCTCGTGGCGGTGGTGGGACTGACGGATATGCTCCAGGCCGCGCGCGGCACCACGGAGCAGCCAGACTTCTTCGGGCGGCAGAAGGAAGTGCTGCTGTTCGTGGGCATGTTGTTCTGGGTGACCGCCTTCGCCCTGTCGCGCCTGAGCGCGCGGCTGGAGCGGGCGCTGGCAGGGAAGGGGACAAGACGCGCATGACCGACGCGACGACCGACGTCACCGGAGGCGCCGCGCCCGCCACCGGCACAGAAGCCCCGCACCCGGCGATCGTGTGCCGAGACGTGCACAAATGGTACGGCCGCTTTCACGCCTTGCGAGGCATCACCACGGACATCGCAGAAGGCGAGACCGTGGTGGTCTTCGGGCCGTCCGGGTCGGCGAAGTCCACGTTCTTGCGCTGCCTGAACCGCCTGGAGGTGCACGACTCCGGCGAGATCACGATCGCGGGGATCACGCTGGACCACCAGGTGCACAACCTGGCGGCGGTGCGGCGGCAGGTGGGCATGGTCTTCCAGCACTTCCACCTGTTCCCGCACCTGACCGTGCGCCAGAACATCACGCTGGCGCCCCAGGTGGTGCGCCACATGGCGAAGGCGGAGGCGGACGCGCGCGCGCTGCGCCTGCTGGAGCAGGTGGGCATCCCCAACCTGATCGACATGTACCCCTCCGACCTCTCGGGCGGGCAGGCGCAGCGGGTGGCGATCGCCCGCGCACTGGCCATGGAACCGCGCGTCCTGCTGCTGGACGAGCCCACGTCCGCCCTGGACCCGGAGAGCATCCGAGGCATCCTGGCGTTGCTGGGCGAACTCTCCGACCTCGGCATGACTATGGTCATCGTCACCCACGAGATGGGCTTCGCGCGGGAGGTGGCAGACCGGCTGCTCTTCCTCGAAGAGGGCCAGGTGGTGGAGGAGGGCCCGCCCGAGCAGATCTTCGGCCACGCCCAGGAGGAGCGCACCCGCCGCTTCCTGTCCCAGATCCTGTAGGTGTGACACCGCTCCGTTGACGGTGCTTGCCGGCGGCCCGGATAGTTCGGCCGGGGTAAGGCGGCGGCATGGTAGAGATCGAGTTTCACAATCCGCGGCGACCGGACACGTGTGAGGTCTGCCGGTACCTCCTCGAACGACCGGAGTACGACGCGCGTCGGGAACACACGCTCTCGATGATCGCCCAGGCGATCATCCTGGATGACCTCCGGGACGCATCCGGCCCGTTGGCGATGCGGAGCGTCTACCAGGAGACGATCGGGTTTCCGGGGCCACAGCACCGGATCGAGCCGCGACACTGGCTCCTTGCACTGCTGGAGTCCCCCGAAGTTCGGCTACTATTGGGGTGACCGGACGGGAGGAACGCATGGGCGAAACATCGACCCCTACGACCAAGCAGGTCTACCAGGCGTACCTTCGTGGCGACGCGTCGTTCGGCGAGGTGGAGTCGGCCGCACGCGACGCCCTGAGCCGGTTCCGTGCGGAGCGTGACCGACGCGACCAGTCGTCGAAAGCCTGAACCCCGCTACTCCGAGGCGAGCGTCGAGCCGCCCTCCGCCGACGCCTCGACCGCGACGAGGTGGGAGGCGCAGGAGGCTTCCGCCTGGGCGCTGGTGACCGTGCGGTCCGGGCACACGGTGTCCGTCCACGTCACGTCGCCCAGGTCCGTGAACATGTGCTCCTCGCCCGGGTCGTCGCCGATGAGGGCGCCCGTCAGGTCCGCGCCCGTGAGGTTGGCCCGCGAGAGGTCGGCGCCGCGCAGGTCGGCGGAGCGCAGGTTGGCGCCGGCGAGGTTCGCGTCCGTCAGGTCCGCCCCGCGCAGGTCCGCGTTGAACATCGAAGCGTTGGAGGCGTCCACCCCGCTGAGGTTGGCCAGGCGCAGGTCCGCCTGATTGAGGCGCGTGTCCACCAGCAGCGCGCCGCGCAGGTTCGCGTTGCTCAGGTTGGCGCTGTTCAGCAGCGCGAACGTGAGGCGAGCGCGCGACAGGTCAGCCTCCGCCAGGCGCGCGCCGCTGAGGTTGGCCGCGAACAACTCCGCGCCCGACAGGTCCGCGTCCACCAGGCTGGACGTCCGGAGGGAGATGAGCGCGTCCACCCCGTTGATCAGGCCCAGTTCGTACAGGAACGTGACCACAAAGCGTTTGCGGGCGCCGTCCATGCCCTCCAGCGCCGTCAGCGTCTGAGCGCGCGCGACCTCGCGGATCACCACTCGGCGCGATGCGTCCACGTCCGTCTCCAGCAGTTCGCGGTCCAGCGCGAAGGAGGAGATCTGGTCCAGGTACTCCTGCAGACGCTGCTCCTGCGCCTGTTCCTGCGCCTGCTCTCGGGCCGAGGCGTTCACGGCCTGGGACACCAACTGGCCGCCGAGGATGAGGACGAACGGGAGCACGATCAACTGGACGTAGTCGATCAACTTCTTCTCGCCGAAGCCGGTCCACGCGTAGAAGCGGCTGAGGCGGGATCCAATGGCGGGCAACGGGTTGGGGATGCGCATCAGCCGCCTCCCTCGCAGTCCCACTCGTCGCGCGGGTCGCCGGCGATGCGCGCGGTGGGGTCCTGCGTCCACGTGGAGTCGTCCAGGTAGTAGCCCCACTCAGACATCACGCCCTCGATGTCGCGCGACGCGCCGATGAGCGCCTGGCGCGAGAGGGCGAGTAACTCCTCGCGGGCGGCCTCGGTGTTGCGGTCCAGGGTGGCGGCCTGGCGCAGGCCGCCGTCCAGCGCACAGCCGATGATGCCCTCCACCACGTCCCACGCCGGCACGCGCGGCCGGGCGAAGGAGGTGCTCAGCGCGGCCTCCACGTCCGGGAGCCACGGGTAGCGCCTGACCAGTTCGCGGTCGTTGAAGAGCGACTGGCGGGCCGGCGGCACGCCCAGGAGCGCGCTGGTCTTCATGATGTCGCGCGAGGTGGCCCACGTCAGGAAGTCGTACGCGGCCTCCGGCTGCTCCGCGTCCGTGGGGATCGCCAGCAGCCAGTTGCCGGTCAGCGCGCTGGAGCGCCGGCCGGCGGGGAACTCGGTGACCCGCAGTTGGTCGGAGACGCTGGAGGTCAGGATCTGCTGCGCGTCCGCTGCCCACGCCACCGCTGCGGAGGCCGTGCCGTCCAGCATGCGGGCGTGCGAGGTGTAGCGTTCCGGCGCGAATTCCTCGAACGGCACGCCCAGGCGGGTCGCCTCCCACAGGTATTCCGCCAGCGCCTCCGCTGCCAGGCCGCTGCGGAGGGGCGAGGCGCGCCACTCGCGGTCGAAGATGTCGCCGCCGCGGGAGGCGAGCCACGTCAGGAAGACGTGCGGGTTGCTCGAGGGGGCGAGGCCGGCGGAGCCGATGAAGGCGGGGTCCGGGGCGTCCAGGCTGCTGGTCAGTTCGTCCATGGACGCGGGTTCGGAGATCACGTCCGCCCGGTACCAGAGCATCATCACGTTGCCCACCAGCGGCAGCGCGTACGTCTCATCCCCGCGCGGCGTCCCCTGCGAGTCCGGCGGCAGCGGGCCGAAGGTGGGCGGCCACACGCCGAGGCCCGCCGAGCGGCCGGCGATGTCCGGGTCCGTCTCGTGGCCGAAGGGGGAGAGGGGCGCCAGTTTGCCGTTGGCGGCCAGGTAAGGCATCCACGGGTCGTCCACGATGATCACGTCGTACTCGGCGCGTAGTTCCTCGGCGTTGGAGATGACCGCCTCGCGATAGGAGGCGTAGTCGCCCGCCACCGCGCGCTCGCCCGTCACGGGGTCGAGGATGCCGAGTTCCACCCGGTTGCCGGTGATGTGCTCCCACTCCGGGATGATGCGGAAGAGCGCCGTGGTCTCGGCGCCCTGGAACGCGGCAATGCGGAGGGTCACGGGGCGTGTCACGGCGGGCGGTAGTTCCGGCGTGTCGCTGCCACAGGCGGCGAGCAACACGGCGCACGCGCCGAGCACCGCGAGCAGCCAGCGCCCGCGCGCCGTCCTCGCACCCGGGCGTTCGCCCCGGCGCTCCACGTGCCTGGGGTGCCTGGGACGCCCGCCGCCCTGCGAGCGACCGGCGCCATTCCCGCTACGAGGCAATCGTCCGCCCTCTGCTACACCGCACGAGCCCGGCGGCGTCGCAAATGGTAGCCGCCATGTCGCGTACGGCGGGACCCATCCGCCTCACCCGTCTTTGACCATCGGCTGCTAACGTCCGAAGCATGAGAGTTCTGGTCACCGGTTCATCCGGATTCGTCGGCAGTCACCTGGTCCGCCGCCTGCTGGCCGCAGGCCACGAGGTCACCGGTTTCGACATCGCACCCCCTCGCCGCCCCCTCGAGCCCGGCGCAGAGGGCTGGCGAGACGTGCGCGGCGACATCCGGGACGAGGCCGCCGTGCGCTCAGCCCTGGCCGCGGCGCGGCCGGAGGTGGTGTATCACCTGGCGGCGCAGATCAGCGTCTCCGTCTCCATGCGGGAGCCGCGGTTGGACATTGAGACGAACGTGCTGGCGACGACGATGCTGGCGCAGGCCGCCGCAGAGGCGGGCGTGCAGCGCTTCGTGAACACCTCGTCAGGCGGGGCCATGTTCGGCGAGCCGCCGGTGGTGCCCGCGGACGACGACACCGAGGCGGCGCCGCGCTCGATCTACGGCGCCTCGAAGGTGGCGGCGGAGATGTACCTGCGCATCGTGGAGGCGGAGACCGGCATCTCGGTGGCGTCCGTGCGGCCGGCGAACATCTACGGCCCGTGGCAGGACCCGCACGGCGAGGCCGGCGTGATCGCGATCTTCACGCGTCGCATGCTGCGAAACGAGGACGTGGTGGTGTTCGCGCCGGGCACGGACACGCGCGACTACGTCTACGTGGACGACGTGGTGGCGGCCATGCTCCTGGCGGCGGAGGCGCCCACCGGCGAGATGTGCGTGGTGGGGAGCGGCGCAGAGACGTCCACGCTGGACATCTTCCACGCACTGGCCGGCCTCACCGGCTACGAACGCGCCCCCGTCATGGGCCCGCCCCGCCCCGGCGACATCCCCCGCATCGCCCTTGACGCGCGGAAGGCGCGCGAGGCCTGGGGCTGGCGCCCCACCGTCACGTTCGAGGACGGCCTGGCCCGCACGGTGGACGCCTTCCGCGAGGAGTTTGAGGCCGAGCGCGGCGGCTAGCCCCTATACCCCGCAGGCGGAGTAGCCGCAGATCGGGCAGACGTGGCAGCCCTCACCGAAGACGAGGGGGCCGGCGCAGTGGGGGCAGCGCTCGCCCATGCTCGCCTCGCGGCGGTAGCGGCGGCGGGTGGCTTCGGCGCCGTCGGGTGTCGCGAGGTGTTCCGGGCTGGCGGTGCGGGGCGCGGTTGGAGCCAGGGTTGAGGCCATCGAGGGTCTCCTCGTGGTTCAGAACATGCGTTCGTTATCGAGTAACGTAGTAAGGAACACATGTTCTAGTCAACCCCGGTTGGCACTCCCTGCTAGACGGTCGCCCCCTCGCCGATGAGCGCCCGGAGATCGCCGGGGTCAGCCACCTGCACCAGCGCGCACGCGACGCCGGGGGCCTGGAGGGCCGCGCTGATGGCGCCTGGCCTGGCCTCCGCGATGCGGCCGTCGGGCACCTCGATCGTGGCGCCCGAGTCAAGCGCGGCGAAGCGCACCACGTCGCGCTCCCGGGCCTCCTCGAACGCTGCGTGCGCCTCGGGCCCCAGGGCGCCCGGGAACGCGGCGAGCGTGACGCCGGAGCCGAGGCGCGAGGCGACCGCCTCGACCTGTGGGCCTACGTCTTCCGGCGCCGGCACCAGGTCCAGCCGCGCGACGAGCGTGAGACGGCCGAGGTCCACCCCGGCCGCGCGGGCGATGAGCGGTTCCACGTCTTCGCTGGCGTCGCTCACGGTCCACGCCAGCACCGTCACGCCGAGGGCGATGGCCGCGCGGATGGTGACCTCCGCGGTATCTTCGCCGGCCGCGAGGAGCGCTCGGGCGTCCAGTCCGATCTCGGAGACCATGAGTTCGGTTGATCCCAGCCGGCGATAGCGCACGATGGTTCTCCTCTGGCGCCCCTACGGGGAGCGTGCGGCCATACCATCTCCGCCGGGAGTCCTGATGTCGACCGTCCTGCGCCTCTTGCTGATCGCCTCGGTCCTGTTCGTGGCCTACCTGGCGGTGATGAAGCCGCGCCAACTGCGCGAGACCGGGCGCAAGGCGCGCATTGTTGCGTACGCCTACGTGGCGGCCGTGATCATCGGCGCCATCCTCCAACTCGCCGGCTGGCGGACCTAGGTCGCGAGGGCCTGCGACGCCGTGTCCGCCCCACGCCCCCTTCGAGTGCTGGTCTGCCCGCAGGAGTTCAAGGGCTCACTCGATGCGTTCGAGGCGACCGCGGCGATCGCCCGCGGTGTGCGGGAGGCGCTGGCGGGCCGGCCGGCCGCGGATATCGAGGTGGTCGAGCGGCCAATGGCGGACGGCGGGCCCGGGACGGGCGCGATCCTCTCAGCCGCGCTGGGGGTGGAGGTGGTGAGCCTGCGCGTGCGCGGCGCCTACGGCGACCCGGTGGACGCGCGCTACGGCATCGCGAGCACAGCGGAGGGCGACCTCGCGGTGATCGAGTGCGCGGAGGCCGTGGGGTTGGGGCTCGTCCCGCCGGAGGTGCGTGACCCCGCGTGGTCTTCCAGCGAAGGCGTCGCCTCGCTCATTCGCGATGCCCTGGGGCGGGGGGTGCGGCGCGTCATTGTCTGCGTGGGCGGGACGGCGACGATGGACGGCGGGGCCGGCGTGGCGCGCGGCCTGGGCCTCCGCATGCTGGACGCGGATGGGCAGGACCTGCCGCCGGGCGGCATGCACCTGGTGCGCCTTGACCGCATCGAGGCGGCCGCGCCACCCGCGCTGACGGAGGCGGTGGTGCGGATCGCCGTAGATGCGCGTAACCCGCTGACGGGGCCGGAGGGGGCGGTGGCGGTGTATGGCTCGCAGAAAGGCCTGGCGGACTGGCAGGCGCCGGCCCTGGACGCCGCCATCGCGCGGTGGGCGCGGGCCGTCCGCGACCACCTGGGCCACGTGGTCGACGTGCCGGGTGCAGGGACGGGTGGCGGCATCACCGCCGGCGTCCTGGCGGCTCATCGCGGGGCGCGCATCGAGTCCGGCGCCGCGCTGGTGGCTGATCTCACGGGGCTGTCCGCCCTGGTGGCGAGCGCGGACCTGGTGGTCACGGGCGAGGGCGCGCTGGACGTCCAGACGGCGTACGGCAAGACCGTCGGCCACGTCGCGGACCTGGCGCGGGATGCCGGCGTGCCGTGCGTGGCGGTGGCCGGCGTCGTCACCACGCTCCCGCCCGGCATCGAGGACGCCGAGGCGCTGGTGGCGGCCCGGACGGGCGACGACCTCGATGCGGTGGTGGCGGCGGTGGCGGACGCGATGGCCCATGCGGCAGAGCGGGCGTCGGGCGCGGCGGGGCGCCTCGTGCGGCGGTGGCTGGCGCATCACGGAGCGTGATCGGACACGGCGAGGGCCTCACAAACCCCTGCGATTGCTGCATTTCGTGGGCGCGTGAACGCTCAGAGCGCGTGGTTGAGCGATATTCTGTGTCCGATCCCGAAAAAACCCGTGCAAACGCTTGACATTCCGGGGTTCCGGGAGAAATGATGATCCGCATACACGGGTGAGCGGCGGAACCTCAGGCCGCCATCGGGGAGGTTGAGAGATGACAAAGGCTGATTTGGTGGCCGTGGTGGCGGCGCAAGCCGGTACGTCGGCGGCCGACGCGGAGAAGGTCTTGAACGGCTTCCGCGACGTGGTCCAGGCGAAGTTGAAGGCGGGCGACGAAGTGTCGTACCCCGGCCTCGGCAAGTTCAGCCGCGTGGAGCGCAAGGCTCGCACCGGCCGCAACCCGCAGACCGGCGAGGCGATCAAGGTGAAGGCCTCCAAGGCGCCGAAGTTCACCGCCGCTGCCGGCCTGAAGCAGGTCGTCAACGGCCAGGGCGCCGCTCCGAAGTTGAAGAAGTAAGACCCCTTCACTGGCGGGCTCAGACGGGCCACCCCACCGGGTGGCCCGTCTTCGTGTCCGGCGCTTTCCTGTCCGCGCCTGGCCCGGTCGCTGGCCGCGACCGCGTCGCCCGCTGGTAGGATGCGCGCGCCGGACGACGGCACACCCCGGGGACTGCCCGAGGACGTATGGGAAGCGAGCGAGGGATGGGTGACCTCGACGGGCGCGTGGCGCTCGTGACGGGCGGGAGCCGGGGCATCGGCCGAGGGATCTGCCTGCGCCTGGCGGAAGACGGCGCGGACATCGCGATCAACTACCACTCGAACGCGGACGCCGCGCGCGAGGTGGCGGAGGAGGTACGCGCGCTGGGACGGCGCGCGGAGACCTTCCCGGCGGACGTTGCGGTGGAGGACGACTGCGGTCGCCTGGCCGCGGCAGCGCTCGAAGCCTTCGGCAAGGTGGACATCCTGGTCAACAACGCCGGCATCGGCGCGACGGCGGTGGGACGTCCGCACGTGGCGGAGGCGGAGCCGGAGGCGTTCTACCAGTTGATGGCCGCGCACGCCTTCGGGCCGTTCTACCTCTCTCGCGCGCTGGTGCCCCAGATGCGCGAGCAACCTCGAGGTGACGTGGTCATGATCTCCTCCGTGGCTGCGCAGGGGTACGGGCCCACCGGCGGCACGTACAGCGCGGCGAAGTCGGCCATGGAGGCGCTGGCGCACACGCTGGCGAAGGAGGAGCGGCAGCACAACATCCACGTCAACGTGGTCGCGCCCGGGCTGGTGGAGACGGACATGGGCCTCGCGCTGGTGAAGTTCACGCGGGGCGTGCAGTCCATGCGCGAACTGGACCAGGGCCAACCGTTCGGCCGCGTGGGCCAGCCGGTGGACATTGCCGCAGCGGTGGCGTTCTTCTGCGGGCCGCGCTCGTCCTACATCACCAACCAGCGGCTGACGGTCTCGGGAGGCTAGGACGATGGCGATCGATCTGAGCGGCCGGACGGCCTTCGTCACGGGCGGCGGGCGCGGCATTGGACGCGCCATCTCGCTGGGCCTGGCGCGGGCGGGCGCGGACGTCGCGCTGAACTACACGCGCAACGCGGACGCGGCCAACGAGGTGGCGGAGGAGATCCGCGCGCTGGGCCGCCGTGCCGAGGCGTACCAGGGCGACATTGCGGACTTCGCGTCCTGCCAGGCGATGGCGGAGGCGGCGCTGGCGGACTTCGGGAGCATCTCGATCCTCGTGAACAACGGCGGCGTCGCCAGCCGTGGCAACACCGTGGTGGAGACGGATCCAGAGGAGATGCGTCGCGTGGTGAACACGCATGCCATGGGCTCCTACCACATGTCGCGTGCGCTGGTGCCGCAGATGCGCGAGCAGCCTCGAGGCGACGTGGTGATGATCTCCTCGGTCGCGGCGCAGGGCCTCGCGGCGCGGGGGGCGCCGTACAACATGGGGAAGGCAGCACAGGAGGCGATCGCCTACACGCTGGCGAAGGAGGAGCGCCCGCACGGCATCCACGTCAATGTGGTGGCGCCGGGGCTGGTGGACACGGACATGGGCCGCCGCCTCGCGCGGGCGACTCGAGGCGTGGCCGACATCCACGAGTTGGACGAGCGCTCGCCGTTCGGGCGGGTGTGCGCGCCGGAGGACATCGCGGACGCGGTGGTCTTCCTGTGCTCGGGGGATGCGGCGTACGTGACGGGGCAGCGCATCACCGTGAACGGCGGCGGCTTCTAGCCGCGCCGCTCGCGGGGTGGGGCAGCCGCGGAGTGTGGGTAGGCTACTGGACGCGGACGATCTCCTGGGCGCGGTGCCACAGGCCTTCCAGGTCGTAGTAGATGCGCGCCTCCAGCGAGAAGAGGTGGACGAAGACACCCTTACCGGCGTCTACCAGGATCCACCCGTCCTCCGCGCTGCCCTCGATGCGTGTGTCCTCGCCGTGCTGGTGTGCGGCGTCCGTCAGTGCGTCCGTGACGGCGCGCGCCTGGCGGATGTTGTCCACGGTGCCAATGACGAAGTAGTCCGTGAAGGCAGTGAGCGCCGTCAGGTCCAGCAGCACCACGTCCGAGGCCTGCCGGTCCACCAACACGTCCAGCAGCGCCTGGGCGTACTCGAGGTCCGCTGGTTGGCCCACTTGGTTGCGGGTCGGCGCCCGTACCCCCTGGGATGTGGCGGGGGACGGACTACGAGGGTCGTCGTGCGCGTGCTGCTGATCTGCCAGTCGGGGCCTCCCTCGGCGCGTCGGTGGCCCTCCGTCGGTCGACGGGGGGAGGGCGTCGCGCGCGTGCGTGGTTCGAGTATAGGCGGCGGGACTGTGCGCCGGGCGTGGATTTCGGCCACGGGCCTCTGGGCTGGGCTCGCAGGCTGGGCTCTCAGGCTGGGCTCTCAGGCTGGGCTAGGAGATGCGCTCGGCGCGGACGACGACGCGGTCGGCGTACTCGCGACTGTCGAAGTCGAACTCGCCGCCGCAGGTGTAGAGGGTGATGGAGTCCACCGGCACGTCGTTGCTCCAGATGGCGCCCCAACTGGCGTCCTTTGCGCCCAGTTGCTGGCGCCAGACCACGGCGTAGCGGAGCGTCTGCCCGTTGTAGTCCACCTCGATGATGTCGCCCTCTGAGAGCAGGCGCAGTTGGCTGAAGACGCCCTGCCCCCGGTAGTAGACGCCGGCGTAGTGGACGTTGGCGGCGTAGTCCACGTGGCCGGAGAAGATGGCGTTGCCGCCCCCGCCGGGCGCGCCGCCCATGCCGTTCCAGTCGTCCATGTTGTACCAGGCCACGTCCGCCGGGCCGACGGGGTTGGGCATGACGCCGTCCTGCCCCACGTAGCGAGCGCTGACCTGGGAGTCCACGCTGAGCGTGGGGATACGAAGGCGCGCGAAGTCTGCGCCGTCCGGGTACCCATAGTCAGCCACCAGGTCGCGCAGGCTCTGGATGACCTGGCCGCGGGGCTCCTCGACCTCCGTGGGCGTGGCCTGGGGCGTGGGGGTGCGAGTGGGCGTGCGCGAGGGCGTGGAGGTGGCGGTGGCCTCGGTCGCTGTGGGCGCGGTGACGACGATGTCCGGGCCGCTGTCGCACGCGGCGAGGACAGTCACCGCGCACACGGGCACGGCGAGAACCGCCACGAGCCGGCTGGTAAGACGCGAGCAACCCACCCACAGCCGCAGGCGAGGCATCAGCCGGCGCATCATGCGCGTGCTCCCTCCGAGCGTGGCCGGGCGGGCGCGACCGTAGCCGCGCGCCTGCATCCGAAGGTCCGCCGCTCGCAGAACCAGTGGTGAGTGGTCAGTCCACGATACAGCGGACGCCCGACTTTGGGCATCCGGGCCCAAAGTCGAGGGGTGGCTACTTCTTCTTGCCCTTTGCCTCTGGGGCGGCCCCGCCGGCCCCCTGGCTGGTGAGCGACGCCTGGAGTTCCTTCTTGCGGACGTCCATGCGGGCCAGTTTGGCGCGGAGGTCTTCCTGCATCGTCTGGAGGTGTTCCACCTTGTCGTCCACGACCTCCAACTGGCGGGTCAGGGCGTCAATGATGCGGTCCGTGCGCTCCAGGCGGGCGGGCAGTTCTCGATCCGGGCGGAAGGTGGCGATGATCTGCTGGCGCAGTTCTTCGGCTTCCACCATCTCCTTGATGTCCGCCAGCGTGAAGCCCAGCAGTTGCTGGAGTTGGCGGATGTACTGGATGCGCTGGATGTCCTCCTGAGAGTAGAGGCGGAAGCCGCCCTCCATGCGCTCGGGCGGATTGAGGAGGCCTTTCTCTTCGTAGAAGCGCAGGGTGCGCTGCGTCACGCCGGTCCGCTCGGCGACTTCGCCGATCTGGTAGCGCTGAGCCTTCTCGTCCGCGGCGGAACTGGTCATGGGCGCGATCCTCAACAGCCAGGTGCTAGGCGGTCAAACTCTACCGTATACGTCAGGGACTGTCCCGAGCGGCGACCAGAAGCGACGCCGCCATGAGCATGCTCGCACGTCCCGGGTGAGGGTGCGCCTCACGAGGCCGGCCGGTCGCCTAGTGGTCGTGCTCGTGTTCTTCGTCGTGATCGTGGGGGGCTTCCGTGACGGGGCCGCCGAGCACGGGGAGGCGGCGCTCGCTGCGTCGAGGCGCGGGCACGGCGTGCGCGGCCTCCAGCGTGGTGGCCACCAGGTCCGCGGGAACCAGGACCGCAGGCGCCCCGGCGTCCCGCCACGCCTCCAGCATGGCGGCGTCAGGCTTGCCGTTTGCGCGCACCAGCAGCGAGGCCCCCGTCAGAGCGGCCACCCGGCGCAGTTCGATCTGTTCGCGCACGGTGATCACGTCCGCGTCCGCCTCCACCAGGACGGCGTCCAGGTCAATGGCGGACACGGCGCGCAGTCGCTGTTCGTCCTGGTCTGCGCCCAGCAGCAGTACGGCGCCCACCTCGTCCACGGTGAGGGCGTTGGCGTGGCTCCGGCCGTCGTCGAAGAGGAAGAAGTCCGCGCCGGCGTCCCGCGCGGCCTCCACCTCGGCGCGCGTGGCGGCCTCCAGGCGGATGCCCACGGGGACGTTCAACGAGAGGCCGGTTGCCGAGGCGCCTGCGAGGAGGACGGCGTCCGCGCCAGCCTCGGCGGCGGCCTGCGCCTCCGCAGGAGAGGCCGCCTCCGCCACCACGATCACGTAGCGGGGGCGCTCCTGGCGGGCGATGGCGGAGAAGCCCATGCCGCCGGGCGCGCGGCCAATGTCCCGGATGCGCGTGCGGAACTTGCTCATGGGTGAGGCCTCTTTGCAGGTGGTGGACGCGGTGCGTGCGGAGCGGTCCGGGGTCGCGCACGGGCGACGGGAGATGCTGGAGCCGCCGGTGGGAATTGAACCCACGACCTGCTGTTTACGAAACAGCTGCTCTACCTCTGAGCTACAGCGGCGCGCCCGTCCAATCAGTATAGAGACACGTCTCCGGCTCGCTCAATGCAGGCGAGGGCGGGCAGCGGGCGGGCGAGGGAGCGGGCGGGCGAGGGCCCTCGAACGTGGGGGCGGGGCCGGGTAGTATCGGGCTGACCGAAGGGGAGTAGTCCCCCGCACCATCGTCGACATACTCCCTCAGCGCAGGGCGGCGAGGCGGCTCATCCGGCCCCTGAGGCCAGAGGAGTGGACGAGACTTTCGGCCCAACGCGCGCGTGCCGCGTGGGGGCCGGACGTCCTGACTCGACCTCCCCCCGCCGGCACCTCTGGACTTGATGGATTGGGTGCCGGCCGTGTCTGCGTTCTTCCTTGCCACCATCTTGATCTTTGTGGCCGAACTGGGCGACAAGTCCCAACTGGTCGCCCTCTGGTTCGCGACGCGCTACCGCTGGTGGATCGTCCTGTCCGGGGTGACGGCGGCCACCCTGGTGGTGCACCTGGCCTCCGTGGGCGCCGGACGCGCGCTGGGCGAGGTGCTCCCGGAGCGCGCCCTGCTGGTGATCGTGGGCCTCTCCTTCTTTGGCTTCGCGTGGTGGAGCCTGCGTGGCGACACGCTGACGGAGGAGGACACCCGGGAGCGCAAGGGCTTCCTGGGGGCGTTCGGCGTGGTGACGGCGGCCTTCTTCATCTCCGAGTTGGGGGACAAGACGCAACTGGCCACGGTCTCCATCGCGGGCCGTGAGTCCTCCTGGGTGGGCGTGTGGCTGGGATCCACGCTGGGCATGGTGCTGGCGGACGCGCTGGCGGTGGGCCTGGGCATCATCGCCGGGGCGCGCCTGCCGCAGCGGGCGATCGCTGTGGGCTCCGCCGTGCTGTTCGTCATCTTCGGCGCGGTCACCGTGGGAGCGGCGTTCGTCTGAGGCCGTCGTCCGAGGGCCGGCTCTGTCTGTGGGTCTCCGTGGGTCCCGGGCGCGGGCTATGGCGAGGGCTAGCCGCGGACCAGTTTCAGCAACGACCGCGCCACCAGCGCCGTGGTGGTGCCGATGAAGGCGATGCTGGCCAGGCGGATCTGCGTGAAGTCCTCGATGGGGATGACGCGGACCGCGTCCGGGGAGACGTCGATCACCGCCACCGCGCGCGTGCGCGCCGCGCCACCGGCGCCGCCTCCGTTGCCGGACGTCTCCGCATCGCGGCCTCCGCCCCAGCCGAGGCCGAGGGTGTAGGAGACCTCCGCCACGGGGATAGCCGTACGGTCGCCGGCGCGGACGGGTTCGCCGAAGCACATGGACGCCCCGGCGTGTTCCGGGATGTTCATGATGCGGTCGACTGCGACTTCGGAGGTCGGGTTGGTCATGGGGTCTCTCCTGTGGTCCGTTGCCGGGCCGCCCGCCCGGCGCGCCGTCGCGCCCGGGTCACCGCGCTGTTCAGCAGCCAACCGGCGAGGGCCACGGCCACCACCCGTCGCGCGAAGCGCGCCCAGGGCTGGACGGGAGCCGGAATGGCGACTTCATCGTAACGAGGGACGCGAGCCGAGGGCGTTGAGGATGCGTGGGACGTCTCGCGATCCCGTTCGACCTCGGTCCCCGCGCGCTCTACCTCGATCGCGACCGCGCGGCGGCGGCCGAGCGTGAGGGAGGCGTGCCACAGCCGTCCGAGGGCGAGCCGCAGCGTGCGGTGCTCCACGCGTGCGGTGAGACGGCGGTCGCCGTGCGTGCCCAGCGCCACGCGTTCGACCTCCGTGTGCAGCAGGACGCCCGCGCCCGTGGGATGGGTGGCGGGGTGTCGGGCGTCCTCGGTCATGGCCGGTGGTCGCCGCTAGAGGTCGCGCTGCCGAAAGACGGAGAAGGTGGCGAGGATGGAGACGGCCGTGAGGCCGCCGAAGACGAAGATGACGCGGAACGTGTCCCAGGCCGGGGTCTCGCCTCGGATGGTGGGGGCCATCTGCGTGAGGACGGCGGTGGTGCTCATCCAGTTTAGGCCCAGGAACTGCAACACCAGGCCGGAGGCGAGCACCACCACGAGCAGCACCAACACGGAGACCAGGACGTTGGTCATCACCGTGGAGAGCGTGAGCCCCAGCGCGCCCAGGAACGTGAGCAGGAGGGCGGCGGTGAACAGGCCCACCAGCAGCCCAGCGTAGGACACGTCCGTGGCGGCGTAGCGGATGATCAGGTAGGTGAAGGGCACCATCACCAGCAGGAAGACGGCCAGCGCGAAGCCCAGGCGCGCCACGATCTTCGCGGAGACGAACTCGGTGCGGGTCACCGAGCGCGACAGGATGCCGTCCGCGATGATCTGCGCCTCGCCGGCGATGGCGCCGGCGGTGAGCACGGCCACCGCGACGGCAGAGAGCGGCATCAGCACGGCGGCCACGTACGCAGCCAGCGTCTCCGAGGCCAGTTCGTTCTCACTGGCGGCCACCACCACCAGGAAGAGCGCGGGCGCCAACAGTAGCGGCACCCAAACGCGCGTCACCCAGGACTGGAGCAGTTGCGCCGCGTCATACCGAAGGATGGCCATGAATGCCTGCATCGGCGCTCTCCCCCTTCCCCTGTGCCAGTGGTCCACTGTTGCCGTTGGCGCCCGCGGCGCCGTTGTGTGCGGCGCTCGCCATGGGGCTGTCGTCGCTGAGCCCGCCGTCCAGGTGGGCCTCGGCGGGGGAGCCCTCCAGCGCTGCCGCCCAGGCGGCGGCGCGCAGGAAGCCGCGCGTGCGGTCGTCCTCCAGGCGGCGGAGGAAGGCCTCTTCGATCTCGTCAGAGCCGGTGTTGATGTGGAGCAACTCCACGCCGGTGCGGTCGATCAGTTGCAGGACGCGCTGCAGGTAGTCCGTCAGGCTGCGCGTACCCAGGAAGGTGATGCGGAACTCCGAGCCGAGGCGCTCGTAGCGGACAGACCCGAACTCGTCGAGGGAGGGGATCTCCTGCTCGAACGCGGAGGTGTTGCCCTCGATCTCCACGGCGATGGTGCCCTGCCGGGCCAGGCGACGCATGTCCGCCATGGGGCCGGAGTAGATCAGGCGGCCAGCGGAGATGATGCCCACGTCCGTACAGACGCGCTCCACGTCCGTCAGGATGTGCGTGGCGATGATGATCGTGCGGTCGCGGCCGGAGAGTTCGCGGATCAACTCGATCGTCTGCTTACGCCCGGCCGGGTCAAGGCCACTGGTGGGCTCGTCCAGGATCAGCAACTCCGGATCGTTCATCAGGGCGGCGGCAATGCCCAGGCGGGTGAGCATGCCGGTGGAGAAGCCCTTCACCGGCTGCGACGCCGCGTTGGTCAGGTCCACGGCCTGCAGCAGGCGGGACAACTGGATCTTCGCGCGGTCTCGAGGCATCCCCAGCACGCTGCCCACGAACTGCAAGAAGCCGATGGGCGTCATGGTCTTGGGGAACGTGGGGTTCGTGGGCAGGTAGCCGATGCGCCGGCGCAGGTCCGCGCGCTCCGCGCCCATGGCCTCGCCGAAGACCTGGATGCTGCCGGCGGTGGGCTTCTGCAGGCCCAGCAGGATGCGGAAGGTGGTGGACTTGCCCGCGCCGTTGGGCCCCACCAGTCCGTACACCTGCCCCTTCTCCACGCGCATGTTCAGCGCGTTGAGGGCGATGTAGCGGTTGTCATAGATCTTTGTCAGATCGTGGGTGTTGACGACGTGCATGGGGAGTCCTTGCCCGCGAGGCGTCGCGATCCAGGACGTCCGCTGCCCGGCCTTTGGCGAGGCAGCGCGCATGCACGTCCCCCGACGCGACGTGCAGCATACCAGCGATTCCTGACGAGTCGTAGGCGGGGTGGCTCGTAACTTGCGCCCGTTCCGAGGGCGCAAGTGCCCTGGTAGCCCTCCCTAGTAGGGAGTGGGGCGGAAGATGCTGAGCAGTTCTTCCGGGCGGAACTGCAGGCGTTCACATACGCTGACCAGGATCGAGACAGGCATCTCGCTGCGGCCGTTCTCGTAGTTCGAGATCGTGGCCTGGGTGAGGTTGACCGAGGAGGCGAGTTCCTCCTGGGACAGGTTCAGTGACATGCGCCGCTCCCGGAGCATCGCGCCGAACTCGCGACGGAAACCGCGGTCACGGGCAGTGGTCTGACGCGCCATTTGTGTTACCTCCCGGCCGCGAATGTAGAGGTCGGCGCTCCGAATACGAATACGTACGCCCAGTACCTCCTGAGGCTACACTTACGTACCATGCAAGTTCGCTACGTATCGAATGAAACACCCGCCCCGCGCGGATCCGAGGTGCTTGCGGCTGACCGAGTGCTGGAACGGGTGGCCTCGGGCGACGGTGGTTCGGCGCTGGTCGTGGGGGCGCCGGGGATGGGCCAGCGCGACCTCTTCGCCCGCATCGCCCAACGCGCGGCCGTGGTGCGCCGCCCCGCCATCTCGCTCTGGGTGACCCCGGGCCAGCCGCCGCTGATGTTCGCGCTCGCGCTCTGCGACCGCATCGGAGCGGACGAGCCGCTGGCGCTGGACGTGATGAGCGTCATGAGGCGCATCCGCCTGGCGCTGCGCGAGCCAGAGGGCGACCTGCAGCGCGCCGTCATCCTGCTGCACGGCATCCAGGACCTGCCGCACGAGGACGCCGCCGTGGTGGAGGCGCTGCTCTGCAACCCGCCGTCGCAGGACCTCCTCATCGTCGCGACGGCCTCCGCACGTCGGGCGGACGGCCGTCGGTGGCTGGGCCTGGCGCCGCTCCGCGCGAAGGCGGCCTCCGAAGGGCGCTGCGAAGTGCTGGACCTGGCGCCGCTGGACACGGAGCAGATCGCCGCGCTGGTGGAGCAGATGGTGGGCGTGGGCGCGGCCGCGCCTCGGTTCCTGCGGGAATTGGAGGCGAAGACGCAGGGGCGGCTGGACGACCTGCAGGACTGGCTGGCGGGCATCAACGCGAGCGATCCGCGCCTGCGGCTGGAGGTGTTCCAGGGGAGTCGAGGGCTGGACACCGTGCCACCCCCGGAGAGCGCGGCCCAGCGGACGCAGCAGCGGCTGCACGGCCTCTCCGAGCACGCCTCGATGCTGGCGTTCGCGGTGGCGCTCTGGGGTCGGCCGGCGTCGCTCTCCGTGCTCCAGGGACTGACGGACCTCCCGGCGGAGGTGTGTGAGCACGAACTGCTCGAACTGCTCGCCCGAGGCGTAGTGCGGCCCGTCGAGGAGGCCTCGCCCGCGGCGTTCGAGCCGCCCACGCCGCTGACCGGGCAGGCTACCGCGGCGGAGATGCCGGCGTTCGTAGCGGAACGGATGCACCGCCGCGCAGTGGCCCTGCTGGAGCGCTCGTCGCCGGCGTCCGCGGAAGGCGGGGACGTCATCTCCCTCGCGGACCACTACCTCGGCAGCGGGATGCCGGTGACTGACGCGATGGTGGACTGCATTGAGCAGTCCGCGCGGACGCTGATTGGCCACGGGCGTTTCGCGGACGCCCGCGAGCAATTGCTCAGCCTGCAGCAGGCGATGGCGCAGGTGGAACGCGCCGGCTCTGCTGCTGCTAAGGGGGCAGAGGGAGCGCTCCTGCCGCCGAGCCTCGCGGCGCTGAAGGCGGAGACGCTGTCGCGGAGCGGTCAGTTGGAGGCTGCGCAGGAGTTGCTGGGCAAGCCGGCGACGGCGGCGCCGGGAGATATCCGGTCATCGATCCGGCGGGCCCGCGACCAGGTGGCGCTGGGCCACGACCTGGAGGCGTGGAAGATCTACGAGCCGCTGGTCTCCGGGCGCAACCCCAGCCACGACGCCTCGATCATCCAGGCGCGGGTGGAGTCCGCGCGTGTGCTGCAGACGCTGGGGTGGGTGGACGAGGCGATCCTCCAGAGTCACCGCGCGTACCGGGAGTCGGCGCGGTCGCAGAACTGGCGGCTCGCCGCGCTCGCCCTCCTGGCGCGCTACAGCATCAAGGTGACCAGCGGGCGGCCGTACCAGGGCCTGCGGTCGGCGCGCCTGGCCTATCGCCTGGCGCGCCGCTCTGGCGACGCCGCCGCGATCGCCCGGGCCACCTCGGCCGTGGGCAACGCGCTCTCGGACACCGCCTCGCTGCCACGAGGGCTGCGCTGGGTGGAGCGCGCGATGCGGCTGGCCGAAGCCTCTGACGACTTCCCGTCGCTCAGTTGGACGGGCATCCGCGTGGCTGCGGGGCGCATGGAACTGGGCGACCTGGACGTGGCGGAGCGGGTGGCGCTGCGGATCATGCACATGGACTCCGCCCTCTACCGCGTGCGGCCGCTGCCTCGTTCGCACTCGATCCTGCGCACCGTGCGCGCGCTGCGAGGGCAGGAGTTCGACGAGCGCGGCGGCACGGTGGCCTTCTGGCATGGGAGCGAGCGGCTGGACATGCTGCACGCCCTCTACCAGGAGGTGATCGCCCGCTACACAGAGCGGATGCTCGTGGGAGACGCCGCTGGTGCGTATGAAGCCGTCAGCACCGTGGTGGGCTGGTTCATGGAGGTCTCCGGCCGGGAGCGCTTCCTGCTCCGGGACCTGATCCCGCGCCAGGTGGAGGCGGCGGTGGCCATGGGCGCCCTGGATGCGGCGGCGGCGGCCCTGGCGGGATTCGAGAAGGTGCGCCGAAGCGCAGAGGACTTCCCGGTGGCCCGGGCGGAGCACCAGATGGCACGCGGTCGCCTCGCCGCGGCGCGGGGCGAGTGGCCGCGCGCGCTCCGGGCCTTTGGTGTGGCCCTCCAGGTGTTCGAGGAGCAGGGGTTCGTCATACGGCGCGCCACGGCGCAGCAGGAACTGGCCGCGGCGCACCTGCAGGGCGGGGACCGCGCGCTCGCGGCGCCGCTGCTGGATGAGGTGCATCGGACGGTGGTGCGGGCCGGTGCTGACCGGCGGCCGATCCAGCGGCTCTACCGCCGTGCAGGGCGCCGTGCGCCCCGGCTGCGCGGGGAGGGCGCGCTCTCCGAGCGTGAGCAGGAGGTGGCGCGGCTGGCCGCGCGGGGGATGACGGACGCCCAGATCGCGGTCAACCTCGGCATCTCGCGCCGGACCGCCACCACGCACATGCACAATATTCTCTCCAAGCGCGGGTTGCGCTCCCGGCTGGAATTGATGGGTGCCGATCCGGCGGTGTGATATCACGGCCGGCGATGTGCAGCCGGCCTCATAGCGCATCTAATTGCGCCCCACCTGCCCCTCAGAGAATGTGGTGATGCTGGCTGGCGGCAGGCTCGCCGTGCGTGAAGGGTTGCCGGATGGATGGGCTGAAGCACCGGTACTGCATCGTGGGCGTGGGCAACACGCCGTACGGGCGCAACCCCGGCCTCTCGCAGATGGCGCACAACGTCCTCGCGATCCGCGCAGCCTTGGAAGACGCCGGCCTGAGCACCAGCGACGTGGACGGCGTGCTGACAAAGACCCCCACATCCACCTTCCCCGGCCTCTGGTCCACGCGCGTCGCGGAGGCGCTGCGAGTGGTGCCGCGGGTGACCGCCACCATTGACCAGGCGGGGGCCAGCAACATTGGCCTCATCCAGTTCGCCATCGGCGCGATCGAGGCGGGCCAGGCGAGCGTGGTGGTGTGCTCGTACGGCGACAACCCGGCCACCGGGAGCCGCAGCACCTACGCGAAGCCTCGTGGCGAGGCGGCGGCTGCGGGCCTGTTCGGTGCGCCCTCCGCGTACGCAATGGCGGCGCGCCGGCACATGGCGATGTACGGCACCACGCACGAGCAGTTGGGCAACGTGGCGATCGCGCACCGCTACCACGCCTCGCTCAACCCCAACGCACACTTCCAGGAGCCCATCTCCATGGAGGACTACCAGAACTCGCGCTGGCTGGCCGAGCCGTTCCGCCTGCTGGACTGCTGCCCGGTCTCCGACAGCGGCGCGGCCTGGATCGTCACCACGGAGGAGCGCGCGCGCGACCTGAAGCAGCGGCCGATCTACATCGAGGGCCTCGGACAGGGGCACCCGGCCTGGGACTTCCACCTGCGCCCGGACATCACCGTGAGCGGCGCCAAGGTGTCCGGGGAGATGGCGTTCAAGAGTGCCGGCCTGGGCCCGGAAGACATGGACTTCGCCGAACTGTACGACTGCTTCACCATCGTCCCCATCATCACGCTGGAGGACTACGGCTTCGTGCCGAAGGGTGAGGGCGGCGCCTTTTACGAGGACCGCCGGACGTACATCGGCGGCGAGTTCCCGATCAACACGTCCGGTGGCCTGCTGTCCGAGACCGGCATGCCGGGCCCGCAGCACATCCTGGAGGCCGTGCGCCAACTGCGTCACGAGTACGCCGGCACGAACCGCCAGGTGGAGGGTGCGGAGGTGGGTCTGGTCAGCCAGCAGGGCGGGATCATGACCACCCACGCCACGATGATCCTCGCGAACGCGTGAGGCACACCAGCACAAGCAACGCCAGGGGTGGACGAAGATGACTGAGCCGCTGCCCAACGCGAACAAGGCAGACCTGCTGCCCGAGCCGACCGAGCGCGACGCGCCGTTCTGGGAGGGCCTGCGCGCGTCCGAGTTGCGCCTCCAGCGCTGTTCCGCCTGCGCGTCCTTCCAGTACCCGGCGGAGTCGTTCTGCTACGACTGCGGCGCCACCTCGCTGCAGTGGGAGCGCGTGAGCGGCGGGGGTGAGGTGTACTCGTTCATCACCGTGCACCAGCGGTACCACCCGGCGTTCGGGGACAACACGCCGTACAACGTCTCGATCATCGCGCTGGACGAGGGGCCGCGGCTGGTCTCCAACGTGATCGGGACGCCCTCCAACCAGGTCACGGTGGGGATGCGCGTGCAGGCGTCGCCGCAGGCGCTGACGGACGAGCGCTCGTGGCTCTACTTCCGACCGGCCTAAGGCCGCGTCCAATCCCGCGATCACCTCGCGATCACCTCGCGATCACCTCGCGATCCAGCGATCGCATTGCTGCTAGCACAGAGGGGCGACTCCCATGAGCATCGACTTCACCGTCGAGGACAAGATCGCGACGATCCGGCTGAACCGACCGGAAGCGCTGAACGCGATGACGCCGGAGATGTACACCGACCTCTCCAGGGCGTGGGTGGAGGTCCGAGACAACCCGGACATCTTTGTCGCGGTGGTGACGGGCGCTCCTCAGCCGGACCGTGCGCCGGAGAAGCAGGTGTTCTGCGCCGGCGCCGACCTGAAGTTGACCATCCCGGCCCAGGGCAACATCGCCAACTTCTGGCAGACGCAGCAGGACCAGATCCTGAACCGCGGACTGGAGGTGTGGAAGCCGGTGGTCGCCGCGGTCAACGGCCTCTGCCTGGCCGGCGGCATGACGATGCTGATGGCCACGGACTTCCGGATCGGTTCAGAACATTCGGCCTATGATCTGTCGGAGGTGAAGCGCGGCATCCTCCCCGGCAACGGGGGCACGCAGCGCACGGCGCGCCAGTTGCCGTACCCCATTGCCATGGAGGTGCTGCTGCTCGGCCGCCGGCTCTCAGCGGAGCGCGCGGCCCACTACGGCTTCATCAACCAGGTGGTCCCGCACGACCAGGTGCTCTCGACCGCCATGGACTACGCGCGCCAGTTGCGCGCCATGCCGCCGCTGGCCGTCCGGGCGATCAAGGAACTGGCGGTCCGCGCGCATCAGGGGCTGCCGCTGAACGAGGGGCTTCGGCTGGAAGCCTCCATCTCGCACATCCTCCGTCAGACGGAGGACGCCAAGGAAGGGCCGCGTGCCTTCGCAGAGAAGCGCGCGCCTGAGTTCAAAGGACAGTAGTGGTCGCAGAGGTCTATCCCAGCGTCGACGACGCGCTTGACGGTATTCCCAACAATATTTCACTGATGATCGGCGGCTTTGTCACGGCGGGGGCGCCCTTCAACCTGTTGCACGCCTTCCACCGCCGGGGGACCACCGGCGTCACGGCGATCACGAACTCCGTGATGTCTGGCCAGGGCCTGGACCTGATGTTCCGCGATGGCCAGGTGGACAAATTGATCGCCACCTTCGCCATCCGCGCCTCCGGCTCCAAGCGCACCCACTTCGAGGAGCGCTACCTGGCCGGCGAGGTGGAACTGGAACTGGTGCCGCAAGGGACGTTCGCAGAGCGCATCCGCGCGGCCGGCGCGGGCCTGGGCGGCATCCTCACCCCGGTGGGCCTCGGCACCCCTCTGGGCGAGGGCAAGCCGACGGTCGAGGTGGACGGCAAGACGTTCCTGTTGGAACGGCCGCTGGGTGCGGACGTCGCGATCTTCCGCGCGCACCGGGCGGACCGCCTGGGCAACGTGCAGTACCGCAAGTCCGGGCGGAACTTCAACCCGCTCATGGCCACCGCCGCCGACCTGGTCATTGTCGAGGTGGACGAGATCGTGGAGCCGGGCGAACTGGATCCGGAGTTGGTGCAGACGCCTGCGGTCTTCGTGGACCGCATCGTGCAGTGCGCACCGCTGGAGGTTGTGTGGAATGGCTGAGTCACAGACTCGTCGGCCGGTTGGCCTGACCCGCGAACTGATGGCGATGCGCGTGGCGCAGGAGTTGCAGGACGGCATGGTGGTGAACCTGGGCATAGGCCTGCCCACGCTGACCTCGTCCTACCTGCCCGCGGACAAGAAGGTGCTGTTCCAGGCGGAGAACGGCGTCCTGGGGTACGGCGGCATCGCCGGAGAGTCCTACGACCGCGACCTGATCAACGCGGGCGGCCAGCCCATCACCCTGCTGCCGGGGGCCTCGTTCTTTGACAGCGCCACCTCCTTCACGATGATCCGAGGCGGGCACATTGACGTGGCCGTGCTGGGCGGCATGCAAGTGGCGGAGAACGGCGACCTGGCCAACTGGTTCGTGCCGGACCGCGGCGGCGGTAGCGTGGGCGGCGCCATGGACCTCGCGGTCTGCGCTCGACGCCTGATCGTCGTCATGGAGCACGTCACCCGTGACGGTGCGCCGCGAATCCTCAAGCGCTGCACCTTCCCCCTGACGGCGACTCGGTGCGTGGACCTGGTGGTCACCGACCTCGCGCTGATCGAGGTGGCGGAGGACGGCCTCGTCCTGCGCGAGGTGGCCCCCGGTGTCACACCGGACGAGGTACAGGCGCTGACTGAGCCCACGCTGCGCCTGGCGTCTGACCTGACGGAGATGAGCCTCTAGCCCCGCGCCCTGCTGGTCGATGTAACCGGCGGGATGCATATAAGAAGACTGATAGAACATGCGGCCACTTGCGCGGTCGAGATGTCGCTGTGACGTTTCCTCTCACGCGCGTGATCGTCTCTCCGAGATTAATCATCGTATAGACCGCGCTCTTTGTCGGGCGTAGTCTAATCCCAACTTGCGTGTGTTTTCCGCGAGTGCATACAACGCGCGCGATTCTTGTTGGGCTACGTATTGTCGCTCTACATCCTTCGTCGTATCGCATTGATGATACCGACACTCATCCTGGTGTCGGTGATGGTCTTCGCCCTGATGCGTCTGATCCCGGGCGACGCGGCGACACTGCAGATCGGCGACGACTCCTCCGCCGCCCGCGTGGAGGCGCTCCGCGAGTCGCTCGGGTTGAACCGTCCGGCGTATGTCCAGTACTTCTCGTGGCTGGGCGATGTGGTGCGCCTGGACTTTGGCGAATCGCTCCAGACCCGCCAGCCGGTTTCGGCCAGCCTGGCGCGCGCGGTGCCCGTGAGCGCGCAACTGGCGCTTCTCGCGTTTGCGGTCTCGGCTGTGATCGGCGTGGGGCTGGGGCTGATCTCCTCCGCGTCCCAGAACTCCCTGGGTGACTACGCGGCACGGGTGATCGCGATCCTCGGCCTTTCCGTGCCATCGTTCGTGCTTGGGACGCTGTTCCTGCTGCTGCCTGCCATGTGGTTCGGCTGGTTCCCGCCGCTGGGGTACATCCCACTCTGGGAGAACCCCACGCAGAGCCTGATCCAGTTCACGCTGCCGGCGCTGACCATTGGCTACCGGTCTTCCGGCGTGACGGCGCGCATGGTGCGCTCCTCCATGCTGGAGATCTTGCGTCAGGACTACATCCGCACCGCGCGCTCCAAGGGGCTGACGTACGGGCGCATCTACACCACGCACGCGCTGAAGAACGCCGCAATCCCGGTGATCACGATCATGGGGACGCAGGTGGGCAGCCTGCTGGGCGGGGCGCTGATCTCCGAGACGATCTTTGGCCTGCCCGGGGTTGGGCGGCTCTTCATCGAGTCCGTCGCAGACCGGGACTACCCGGTCATCCAGGCGGCCGTGCTCTTCATGGCGCTGGCGGTGGTGGTGATGAACCTGGTGGTGGACGTGATCTACGCCGTTGTAGACCCACGGATCCGGTACTCATGACCGCGCAGGCACTGTCCGAGGTGGCAACGGTGCGGCGGATGTCCCGCACCGGGTCTCTCCTGCGCGCCGTGCGTCGCTACCCGCTGGGCGCGTTCGGCCTGATCGTGCTCACGGTGTTGCTGGCCGTGGCGGCGGCGGCGCCCCTGGTGGCCACGCACGACCCGCTGGCCACCGACCGCGTCGCCCGCCTAGTGGGGCCCAGCGCGCAGCACCTCATGGGCACCGACCAACTGGGGCGTGACGTCTTCAGCCGGCTGGTCTACGCGGCTCGGCCCGCGGTGATCATCGGCTTTGGCGCGATGCTGGTTGGACTTGGGCTGGGCGGGGCGGTGGGGCTGCTGTCCGGCTACATCGGCGGCATCTTCGACCTGCTGGTCCAGCGCGTCACGGACGCGATGATGGCCCTCCCCAACCTGGTGGTCGCGATCGCGATCGTTGCGGTGCTGGGCGGCGGGCAGACGCGGGTGCTGCTGGCCATCGGCCTGTCGATATCACCTTTGGTCACGCGCGTGGTGCGGGCCTCCACGCTGCCGGTGAAACAGAACGACTACGTGGAAGCGGCCATGGTGCTGGGCGCCAGCCACTTCCGGCTACTGATCCGTCACATCGTGCCCAACATCATGGCCCCGATCATCGTGATCGCCTCGGTGGAGTTGAGCACCGCGATCCTCGCGGAGGCCTCGCTGAGTTTCCTGGGTTTCGGTGTGCCGGCGCCGGACCCCTCGTGGGGGTCGATGTTGAGCGGCGACGGGCGGCGCTTCATGCAGCAGGCGCCGTGGCTCGTGATCTTCCCGGGCGTCGCCGTCAGCCTGGCCGTCCTCGGCATCAACTTGCTGGGCGACGCCGTCCGAGATGCGTTTGACCCGCGTCTTCGCGGGAGCAGGTAACCAGGGCCCGCAGGGGCTCACAGGAGAGGGAACACCACATGGATTCGAAGTACTGGCAGCGGCCCCTGAGCCGCCGGCGCGCCATCAAGGGCGGCGCCATGGGCGTGATGGGCGCGGGCATGCTGCTGGCCGGCATGGGCTGTTCGGATGACGACTCGCCGGGCGGCGCCGCGACCGCCACCGCGACCGCCGGTGGCTCCGCGACCGGCACCGAGACCCCCGGTGGCGAGGGCACGCGCGGCGGGCAGTTGCGGCACGCGCTGGACCGCGACCCGGTCTCCTTCGACCCGCACATCGAGGCCTCCTTCCGCACGCAGTTCGCGGGCGTGGGTAACGCCTACAACAGCCTGATGACGCTGAACGCGGACCTGCAGGCAGAGCCGGACCTGGCCAGCGAGGTGGAAGTACTGGAGGACGGTAGCGTCCGCTTCCAACTGCACGAGGGCGTGAAGTTCCACGACATCGCCCCGGTGAGCGGTCGTGTGCTGACCTCCGAGGACGTCGTGGCGAGCATTGAGCGCATCCGCACGGACGCGCCGGAGTTCCAGCGCGCCTACATGTTTGAGCAGATCACGGACTTTGAGACGCCGGACGACCGCACGGTCATCATGAAGTTCGCGGAGCCGTTCGCCCCGCTCTTCAACTACGTGGCGAACCCGTTTTCCGCGATCATCCCGCAGGAGGCGCTGGAGGCCACTGGCGACCTGCGCCAGACCGTGATCGGCACGGGGCCGTTCGTGCAGACGCGCGCGGACATGGGCTCCACGTTCGAGTTGCAGCGCAACCCGGACTACTTCCGCGCTGACCGCCCCTACCTGGACAGCATCCGTATTGACGTCATGCCGGACGCTTCCAGCCGGCTGGCCGCGCTCCGCGCCGGCGAACTCACGATCGAAACCCGGCCCACGCCGGACGACGCGATGCTCTTCCAGGGCGACGACAAGTGGGTTGTGCTGGAGCACAGCCAGGAGGGTCAGGCGACCGTCCGCTACAACTGCGCCTCCGGCCCCTTCGCGGACGAGCGTCTGCGCAAGGCGTTTGACCTGGCGCTGATCCGGCAGGAAAACATCGACCTGGTCCTGGGTGGGCAGGGCTACCTGTCCGGCCCGGTGGGCCCCGGCCTGGGCGACCGCTGGTCCTACACGCAGCAGCAGTTGGACGCGATGCCCGGCTACCGCGAGGACAAGGAAGAGGACTACGCGGAGGCGCGCAAACTGCTGGAGGCGGCGGGCCTGACGGAGTTCAACCCGAAGTTCATCTACTACACGCCCGCTGACACCAACGAGACGAACGCGGTGGCGATCCAGCAGCAACTGGCCCGTGCGGGCATCGGCATCAACGTGACGCTGGAGCACCTGGACTACGCGGCCTGGATCCCGCAGATGCTGGACGGGTCGTTCGAGGTGACGGTGACCACCAGCGGCTTCCGCGACAACCCGGACGAGTACCTCTACGCGCTGTTCGCCACGGGTGCGTCACGGAACGACACCGGCTACAGCAACCCGGCCCTGGACGACCTGCTGAACGCGCAGCGCCTGGAGATGAACGAGGACGCCCGCAGCGAGCTGGTGTTCCAGATCCAGGACCGGCTGATGGAGGAAGTGCCCAACTCCTGGCTCTACTCCGCTGCTGGCTTCCAGATCCACAGCGCCAATCTCAAGGGTTACCACGCGACGTTCAGCCACAACTCGCCGCGTCAGTTCGTGAATGCGTGGCTCGAGGCGTAACCCCCCTCCAGCCTCGCGACAGCGAGGCCTGCGCAGCGGGTCACGCACGTGCATGGGGGTTTGCGCCGTCTCCGGACGGCGCAGGCCCCTGTGGATTCCGTCAGGTGGACTATGACCAACGACACTCCTACGAGGCCGAGCACCTTTCCCGCTGACATGCTGGCCGGCCAGGCCGCGATCGTGACGGGCGGAGGCTCGGGCATCGGCTTCGGGATTGCCCAGGCCATGGTGCAGCACGGCGCCCGCGTGGTGATTGCCGCGCGCAAGATGGAACGCCTGGAGGCGGCGGCAGAACGCCTGCGCGCGGACGGCGGCGAAGCACTGGCCGTCCAGTGCGACATCCGCGACGCCGACCAGGTAGAGGCCATGGTGCAGCGCACGGAGGAGGCCTTTGGCCCCGTGCGCATGCTGGTGAACAACGCCGGCGCGACCTTCTGGTCCAAGGCGGAAGACCTGTCCCCCAACGGCTGGCGTTCCGTCATCGACATCGACGTGAACGGGACGTTCTTCTGCTCGCAGGCCGTGGCGCGGCGCATGATCCCGCGCGGCGACGGGGGCGCGATCGTCTCGATCACCAGTACTTCCCCGTGGACGGGGAACGCCAACCGCACGAACGGCGGCGCCGGCAAGGCGGCCGTCTCCTCGATGATGAAGAGCCTGGCCGTGGAGTGGGGCCCGCACGGCATCCGGCTGAATGAGATCGCTCCCGGCGCGATCCCCACGCAGGGCGTCACCGAGCAGTTGGGCGCGCACAAGGCGCCGGACGAGGACCGGAACGTCCCGCTGGGGCGCGTCGGCACGCCGGCTGACATCGCAAACGCGGTGCTCTTCCTCATGTCTGACGCCGCGTCCTTCATGACCGGGAACACCCTGGTGGTGGACGGCGGCGCCTGGTTCGCCTCGAAGCGGGGCGGGAAGGGCGCAGCGTCGTGACTGCCCCCGTCGGTGCGCTGGCCGGGATCAACGTGCTGGACATCTCGGAAGGGGTGAGCGGCCCGTACTGCGCCAAACTCCTTGCCGGACTGGGCGCCACGGTGGTCAAGGTGGAGCGTCCCGGCGTGGGTGACGCGAGCCGCCACTACCGCCTGGCGGCCGACCGCCTCGAGCCGATCGAGGCGCACCCGCTGTTCCTGCACCTGAACACGGGCAAGCGCTCCGTCACGGTCGACCTCGATGCGGAGGGCGGCCGAGGGGTGCTGCATGACCTGGTACGGGAGTGGGCGGACGTGGTGGTCGACAGTTCTTCGCTCTCACGCGCGCAGGCGCGTGGGACGGACTGGGCCACGCTGAGCGCGCTGAAGCCAGAGGTGATCCTGGCGTCCCTCAGTTACTTCGGCCACACCGGACCATACCGCGAGTACGCGGGCACCGAACTGATCGCGCTCGCGCTGGGCGGCTACCTGTACCTGACCGGCGAGCCGGCCCGGGAACCGCTGAAGCCGTACGGCTACCACGCGGAGTACCACGCGGGGCTGCACGCGGCCACGGGCGTAGCGGCGGCGGTGGTGGGCCGGTACGCCTCGGGCCTGGGCGACCACGTGGACGCGTCCGTGGTGGAGGCGGCGACGTTCCTGGCGAGCGCGGCGCCGGGCTGGGCGCACTTCTACGGCAAGGACATCAAGCGCGCCGGCAACCGGCTGGCGAACGCGGACCCGGGGCAGGGGTACCCCTCCACCATCCGCCCGTGCCAGGACGGATGGGTGCACGCTCACAACAACTTCCGCAACCCGGACCTGCTCGCGGTGCTCATGGACTCGGAGCGCCTCCAGGAGCCGGACGTGATCGCGCAGCCGGCCGGACACGCGGACGAGATCGACGAGATCATGGATCGCTGGCTCGCCACCCGGGACCGCAAGGAGATCGTGGACTTGGCGCAGGAGATGCGCCTGCCGTTTACCGAGGTGTTCGCGCCGGCCGAAGCGCAGGGCAACGAGCAACTGATCGCGCGCGAGGCGCTGGTGGAACTGGACCACCCGGTCGCCGGCATGCTCACGTACGTCCACGCTCCCCTGCAATTTTCCGAGACACCCTGGGTGGCCGAGCGCGCTCCGCTGCTGGGCGAACACACGGATGCGTTCCTCCAGGACGTCCTGCGCCTGGAGGACGGCCGCCTGGCCGAATGGCGCCAGAAGGGGGTCATCTAGATGGTGCGTCCACTGGAGGGTATCCGGGTCCTGGAGATGACCATCGCGGTCGCCGGCCCGGTGGCCGGCCACACACTGGCGGACCTGGGCGCCGAGGTGCTGAAGATCGAGCCACCCTTTGGCCGCAGCCGCAAGCCCAGCGAGTACCTGATCACGGAGCCAGACGACCGCCCGTGGGACAAGGTTCCGAAGTTCAACGAACTCAACCGCGGCAAGAAGAGCGTGGTGCTGGACCTCAGCCGCGCGGACGGCCGGGACGCCTTCTTGCGGCTGGTGGCCGTGAGCGACGTGGTGCTCATCAACTTCTCGTCGCGCGTGCTGCGCAACCTGGACGTGGAGTACGAGACGCTGCGCGCCGTCAAGGAAGACATCATCCTGGTCGCCATCACGGGCTTCGGCACGTCCGGCCCGTACCAGGACCGCACCTCGTACGGCCCGGGCATCGACGCGATGTCCGGCCTGGCGTACATGACCGGCTACCCGGATGGCTCGGCCATGAAGGCCGGGAACCACTACTTCGACCAGCATGCCGGCATGATTGCCGCCCTGGGCGCCATCGCGGCGCTGCGGCATCGCCAGGAGACTGGCAAGGGCCAGCACGTGGACGTCTCCATGGTGCAGGCCGGCATCCAGACCACGGGCGAGGCGCTGCTGGCGGACTCGCTGGGGGCGGTCGTGCCGCCTCGGCAGGGGAACGCGGACGCAAACGCCGCGCCGCACAACGTCTACCGCTGCCAGGGCGACGACCAGTGGGTGGCCATCGCCGTCCGTACGGACGAGGAGTGGCGAGCGCTGTGCGACTCGATGGGGCAGGGCGCCGTGGCCTCGGACGCACGCTTCCGCGATCTCGCGGGGCGGCTGGCGCACCGAGACGAACTGGACGCGCTGGTCTCCGCGTGGACGGCGGACCAGGAGAAGTACGCCGTGCAGCACGTGCTGCAGGCGGCGGGTGTGCCCGCCGGGGCGGTGGTGAAGCCTGCCGGGATGCTCACGGACGAGCACCTGGTGGCGCGCCAGTCCAACCCCATGGTGCTGGACCCGGACATGGGGCCGGCGCCGTTCCCCGCCGTGGCCTGGCACTACGACCGCATGACGGAGCGCCCCTTCGCGCCCGCGCCTCGCTTTGGCGAGCACACGGAGGAGGCGCTGTCGCGGCTGGCGGGCCTGGCCCCAGAAGAGATCGAACAGTTGCGCGCCTCGAAGGTGACTTCGGCCGAGCCGCTCCGCGGGCACGGCGAAGAGTGAACCCACGCGGCAGGGAGAGGAGCCACCGATGGTAGAACTCGTCGACCACTTGCTCTACGAGATCGAAGAGGAGACGGGCATCCTCTGGATCAGGTTCAACCGCCCGGAGCGGATGAATGCAACCGCCCCCGACACCCCGCAGCGGGTGGCGGAATACATGGCGGCCGGCGATGCGGACCCGCGCGTCCGAGTGATGGTGCTGACGGGTGTTGGCCGCGGCTTCTGCGCGGGCAACGACATGAAGGCCGTGGCGGCCGGCGAACGCCGGGTGCAGGACCACTCCGCGCACGGCAGCCGGGCGCACTTCGCCTACTACTTCCAGGACTGCTTCCGCCGCATTTCCGAGACGAAGAAGCCCACCATCGCCATGGTGAACGGCCCCGCCGCGGGGTCTGGCCTGGACATGTCGCTGCACTGCGACCTGCGCATTGGCAGTGAGAACACGCGGTTCTTCACGTACCAGAACGTGGGCCAGATCATCGAGAACGGCGGCTACTACTTCTTGCCTCGGATCATCGGGTACGGCCGGGCCATGGAACTCGCGTACATGGGCGGCTGGCTGGACGCGGAGCGCGCCCACCAGTGGGGGCTCCTGAACTGGCTGGTGCCCAGCGAGGACCTGGAGGCGGAGACGCGCGCGGTCTGCAAGCGCATCGTGGAGAGCCCGCCGCTGGTGCAGTGGATCGGCAAGCGCATCATGCGCCGAGGCCTGGACAGCACCCTGGAGACCACGCTGGAACTCTCCGCCAACGCCTCCGGCATCCTGCACCAGGCCGAGGACTCCCAGGAGGCGCGCCAGGCGTTCCGGGAAAAGCGCACGCCGAACTTCCGCGGGGTCTAAACGCCCGCACCGCCCGGAGGCCCCCGCAGGCCTGGGGATGAACGACGTAAGAGAGCGGCGCCGGCCGCGTCAGTAAGGACGTACGAGATGGAATTCCAGTTCACGCCAGAGGAGGAAGCCCTCCGCACGGCAGTTCGCGAGTTTATCGCCGAACACGTGACCCCGGAGGTGCTGTCCGAGCAGGCCGACGAGGGCGACGAGGTCGGGCCGCACACCCAGGCCATGCTGGGCAAGATGGTGGAGCGCGGCTGGGTCCGCCTGGGCATGCCGAAGGAGTACGGCGGCCAGGGCGGCGACCTCACCCACCAGTTCATCGTGGACGAGGAGTTCAACCGCGCGGGCGTGTTCGTGGGCCACAACTACGGCACCGGCTACACCACGATCATCAAGCATGGCACGCAGGAACAGAAGGATTACTTCATCCCGCGCATGATCCGGGGCGAGGTGCAACTGGGCCTGGGCTACACCGAGCCCGGCGGCGGCACTGACCTGGCGGGTCTGAAGAGCACCGCGGTGCGCGACGGTGACGAGTACGTCATCAACGGCCAGAAGATGTACGGGGGCAACGCCAGCACGACCCACATGTACATCCTGGTCCGCACCGACCCGGACGTTCCGAAGCACCAGGGCCTCTCGGTCTTCCTCGTGCCCATGGACGCGCCGGGCGTGACGTTCCGGCCCCTGAAGATGATGAAGGACCGCTCCCGCCCATACGGCTACACCGGCGCGTGGGCCGGCGAGTCGTTCTTCGAGGACGTGCGGGTGCCGTTGAGCGCGCGCTTGGGCGAGGAAGGTCAGGGGTGGGAACTGGCCACCTCAGGCCTGGCGATCGACCGCATCGGAGTCACGCGGTACCTGCGCTGCACATACCGCACCGACCACGTCATCGACTTCCTGAAGTCGGAGTCCTTCGGCGACTACGCGCCGCGCGAAGACCCCGTGGTGCGCGACAAGGTGGCCGAGTTGTGGACGGAGCGCGAGGTCTACCGCCTGATGACCATGCGCAGTCTGCAGATGGTGAAGCGCGACATCCCGATCGTGCACGAGAGCCCAGCGGAGAAGGTCTGGGGCCCGGACCACAACGTCCGCGCCATCGAGGCCATCGCGCAGATCCTCGGGCCGTACACGCAACTGACCGAGGGCGAGCGCGCGCCGCGCGGTGGCGAGTTCGGCGACCACCTGCTCATGGCGTGGTTCGTCGGGATCGGCCACGGCAGCGTGCACGCCATGCGCGACCAGATCGCTCGTCGAGGCCTGGGCCTGCCGAAGGGCCGCTAAGCACCGCTCCGGCGCCCGACCGGCGCCGTCCGTCCGTAGATCAGAAGAAGGTGAACGCCCGTGGACGTGCTATTCAACGAGTCCGAGGAGATGCTGCAACGCAGCGTGCGCGAAGTGCTGGAGCATGAGTCTCCGCCGGACCTGCCGCGCGCAATTGAGACTGACCCGCTGGGCTACTCGCCCGACCTGTGGATGAAGATGGCCGAACTGGGCTGGCTGGGGCTGGCGCTCCCGGAGGAGCACGGCGGCCAGGGCCTGGGCCTGACCTACCTGGGCATCCTGTCGGCTGAACTCGGCCGTGCGCTGGCGCCCGTGCCGTTCCACTGCACGCAGACCGCCGCCCTGACCATCGCGGCCGCGGGCACGGAGGCACAGCGCGCGGAGGTCCTGCCGAAGGTCGCCAGCGGCGAGGCCATCCTCACGTGGGCGCTGACCGAGGACGACCCGCGCTTCCTGACGCCAGAGGCGGTGAACATGGCGGCCGTGGAGGACGGCGACGACCTGGTGCTCACGGGCACCAAATTGTTCGTCGAGCACTTCGAGGCTGCGGACCAGTGCCTCGTGGTCTGCCGGACGCAGGGCGGCTCGAGCGGCGCGGAGGGCATCTCCGTGCTCCTGGTGGACACCAAGAGCGCGGGGCTCAGCGCCACCGACCTGGTGAACATCGCGAAGGACAAGTTGAGCGAGGTCACCTTCCAGGGCGTCCGCGTCCCGAAGGCGAACGTGGTGGGCACGCTGCACCAGGGCTGGCCCGTGGTGGAAGCGATGGTCAACCGGGCGACCGCCCTGCTTTCGATCCAGATGAGCGGCGGCACGCGTCGGGCGCTGGAACTCGCGGTGGAGTACTCCAAGCACCGGGACGCGTTCGGCCGCCCGATCGGCTCGTTCCAGGCGCTCGCCCACACCATGGCGGACACGCTGATCTGGGTGGACGGCTGCGAACTCGTGACGTACGAGGCGTTGTGGCGCCTGGAGCAGGGGCTGCCGGCGGACATGCACGTGTCCCAGGCCAAGGCGTTCACGAGCGAGAAGTGCCTGGCGGCCGTCCGCAACGCCAACGTCGTGCACGGTGGCATCGCGGCAACCTGGGAACTGAACTTGAACCTGTGGTTCCGGCGCGTGTCCGCGTGGGCGACTCGCCTCGGCTCCGTGCAGGAGCACCGAGCCCGCGTCGCCAACGCCGTGCTGGGGCCGACCGGCGCGTAGCCGCCCGGACCAGCAGAGACCACTCCAGGAGGAGTCCAAATGTCAGAGTGTCAGGTATGCGGCAAGCCCGTCGACAAGGAGGCCGTCCGCGGTGGCGGCAGCCAGACCGACGGCGGGATGGCGGTCGTGAACCCGCAGCAGGGGACGCGCCAACTGCACGAGGGCCGCTGGTACTACTTCTGCGGCATCGAGTGCCGCACGAAGTTCATGGGTACGCCGGAGCAGTACATCTCCTAGCGTCCCACCGACCGAGGCGCCTCGGGCGTCCGAGGACACCGACGAGGCCGGGGGTAACCCCGGCCTCGTGGCGTGTCTGGCGCCGCACGCAGCACCTGGTGCTACGCGTGGTCCCCGCGGCCGGCCCTGTCTCTGTCGTCCTCGGACGGACCGGGCTCCTCGGATCCGGCGGGGCCGGGGCCGGCGGCGACGGGCTCCGGCTCCACGGAGGGTGCGTCCTCCGGGAACTTGAGGGAGGCCACCACGGCCGTGGTCAGGATGAGCGCCACCACCGCGAGGCTGGGCAGCGGGTCGATGTGGTAGATGTCCGTCAGCACCATCTTGGCGCCGACGAAGACCAGCACCGCGGCCAGCGCGTGCTTCAGGAAGCGCAGGTCGTTCAGGTAGCCGGCCAGCAGGAAGAAGAGCGCCCGCAGGCCCAGGATGGCGAATACGTTGGACGTGTAGACGATGAACGGGTCTCGCGTGATGGCGAAGACCGCCGGGATCGAGTCCACCGCGAACACCAGGTCCGTGCTCTCGATCACCAGGAGCACCAGCAGCAGCGGGGTGATGTAGGTGACCCCGCCGCGCTTCACGAAGAAGCGCTGGCCCTCGTAGTCAGCGGTGGTGCGGAAGTGGCGCTGGGCGAAGCGGACGACGGGGTTGTGTCCCACGTCCGGGTCCGGGCCTTCCGAGCGCAGGAAGCGCAGGCCGGTAAAGATCAGGAACCCACCGAAGATGTAGATGATCCAGTGGAAGTTCTCCAGCAGCGCCGCACCCACGGCGATGAGGGCGCCTCGCATGATCAGGGCGCCCAGGATGCCCCAGAAGAGCACCCGGTGCTGGTAGGCCGGGGGTACGCGGAACGCGGCGAAGATGATCAGGAAGACAAAGATGTTGTCCACGCTGAGCGACTTCTCGATCAGGTAGCCGGTGGTCCACTCCAGGCCGGACTGCGTCCCCATCTGCCAGTAGACGCCGGCGTTGAAGAGCAGCGCGAGGCCGATCCAGAACACGCTCCACGCCAGCGCCTCGCGCCGAGAGACCGCGTGCGCGTGCCGGTGGAACACGCCCAGGTCGAGGGCGAGCATGGCGAGGACGAAGCCGGTGAAGAGGATCCAGGGAAGCGCATCGAGCACGTGTGGCCGCCTTTGCAACGTCAACCGCGTTGAAGGCAGGTCTCACACGCAGGGCCGGTGGCCCTGTACCCGCGCCGGAGGTGGGTACACCTCGTACTGACGGCACGGCTCCCGTCGCCGTGAGGCGGCGGGCGGTTACTCCCCTGTTGTCGTCAGCATACGCCCGCGGAGCCTCGGGGGTCGAGCGAGTGGGGGAGGGGCCTCCCGCTCGACCTCCGAGGCACGGTTGAGCCGTGTTCGGCGCTACTCCGCGACGTTCCCGCTGCCCCAGGCGAGGCCGGGGCGGCCCTGCGGGCTCTCCTCTTCCTCGGCGTCCTGCGGGGCGCGGTCGCCGTCGTCGGACGGGGGCTCGGAGGCGGCGGCGGCGGTGGCGGCGTCCGGCAGTTCGCGGCCCTCCGCAGGGCCCAGGATGCGGGCGATGTCGTCGCCCTCCACCGTCTCCACCTCGATCAGGCGGGCGGCCAGGCGGTCCAGGGCGTCGCGGTTGTCGGCGAGCAGGACGCGGCAGCGTTCGTGGGCCTCGTCCACCAGGCGGCGGACCTCGTTGTCGATCTCCTCGGCGGTGCGCTCGGAGTAGTCGCGGCCGCGGGAGATGTCGCGTCCCAGGAAGACCTGCGACTCGCCCTTGCCGTAGGTGCGCGGGCCCAGGCGGGTGGACATGCCCCACTGCGTCACCATGGCGCGGGCGATCTGCGTCACCTTGCCGATGTCGTCATGAGCGCCGGTGGTCATCTCGCCGAAGACCATCTCCTCCGCCACGTGGCCGCCCAGGGCCATCGTCATCATCGCCTCGTAGTAGGAGCGGTCCTGCAGCCGCCGGTCGTCCGAGGGCAGCGAGCGGGTGAAGCCGCCCGCCATGCCGCGCGAGACGATGGTCACCTTGTAGGGAGGGTCCGCGTTCGGCGCGAAGTAGCCGGCCACGGTGTGGCCCGCCTCGTGGTAGGCAATGATCTTCTTCTCCGCCTCGGTGATGACGCGGGACTTGCGTTCCGGGCCGGCGATGACACGGTCGACCGCCTCGTTCAGTTCGTCCATGCCGATGCGCTTCTTGTTGCGACGCGCAGCCAGGATGGCGGCCTCGTTGAGGAGGTTCGCCAGGTCCGCGCCGGAGAAGCCGGGGGTCTGGCGCGCGATCGTGTCCAGGGAAATGGAGCCCTCCAGCGGCTTGCCCTTGGCGTGGACGTCCAGCACCGCGCGGCGCCCCTTCACGTCCGGCAGGTCCAGCACCACCTGGCGGTCGAAGCGCCCCGGGCGCAGCAGCGCCGGGTCCAGCACGTCCGGCCGGTTGGTGGCCGCGACCACGATCACGTTCGCGTCCGTGTCGAAGCCGTCCATCTCCACCAGGATCTGGTTCAGTGCCTGCTCGCGCTCATCGTGGCCGCCGCCCAGGCCGGAGCCTCGCTGACGGCCCACGGCGTCAATCTCGTCGATGAAGACGATGGAGGGGGCGTTCTCCTTGGCGTTCTTGAAGAGGTCGCGCACGCGGCTGGCGCCCACGCCCACGAACATCTCCACGAACTCAGAGCCTGAGAGGTGGAAGAAGGGCACACCGGCCTCGCCGGAGACGGCGCGGGCCACCATGGTCTTGCCGGTGCCCGGCGGGCCCACCAGGAGCACGCCGTGCGGGATGCGCGCGCCCAGGGCGGCGAACTTCTCCGGGTACTTCAGGAACTCCACGATCTCCTGGAGTTCCTGCTTCGCCTCGTCCTGTCCGGCCACGTCGTCAAAGGTGACGGTGGGGCGGGTGCCGGTCTCCATCTTGGCGCGACTCTTGCCGAAGGACATGGCCTGGTTGTTGGCTCCGCCCGCCCTGCGCAGCATGAAGAAGAGCAGGCCGCCGATGAGCAGGAAGGGCAGCAGCGTGAGGATCAGGCCGAAAAACTGGCCGGACCCGCTGGGGCCTTCCACCGCGATCTGGATCGTGCCCGCAGGGACGCCGCTCTCCCGCAGGATCTCCTCGATCGAGGAGGCCGACTCCTTGCGCGACTGCACGGGCTCCGGCCCACTCCGGAGGTAGACCGTCAGGTCGTTGCCCTTCACCTCGATGCGCTCGACACGTCCGGCGCGCGCCTCGGCGATGACCCAGGACAGCGGCTGCTCGGTGGTGTTGTCCGGGCGGAGCATGACGAACATGGTCAGCGCGAGCACCGCCAGGAGCGCGACATAGACGAGGAGCCGACGGTTCGGCTTGAGGGAATTCATGTGGCTTGCCCGATTCATCCGCTGCGGCGGTGTGATGGTGCTGGCGTGTTCAGGCCCCGCGTGGACGCCTGTCTGCTATCTCCATGAGAACACGGCGGGGGGCTGTAGCGCCCGGCTGCGCCATCACGGTCGACGTGTCGCGCGCCGCACGACCGCCCGAGGTGATGCGTGCGCCCGAGGTGATGCGTGCGATGGTGCGGAACCGCACCCGTATCTACTGCATCCAGCATACCCAAAGCGCCCGCCCTGTGTGGGGCTGCTGGACGGCGATCCGTCAGCGAAGCGAGGTTGGCGACAGAGTTCCCCGTCTCACGCCGGTACCGAGGACAACCAACGGCTCTGGAGGGCTACCGCCGCCCCTCCACCCGGCCTCCCTCCGCCGCAGGCGACTGCAGGTGACGCACTTCCAGCGGACGCACGGCCGGCCCCCGCAGCACTGAGCCATCGAGGGCGAAGCAGGAGCCGTGGCAGGCGCAGTCCCAGGTGAGCATGGCGGCGTTCCAGCCCAACTCGCAGCCCATGTGCGTGCAGGCGGAGGAGACCGCGTGCAGCGCGCCGTCGCGGCCGCGGGCCACGGCCATGCGCTCGCCGTCCACGGACATCACGCGGCCCTCGCCGTTTGCGAGGTCGGCCGGATCGCCAGCCGCCGCGGGCAGCACGCGCTGGGCCAGGTGCTTCGCGCTCGTGAGGTTCCCCCGCACGAGGCGGCCCAGTTGCGCCACCGGGCTGGTGTCCGTCTCCGCCGATTCGCGCGTGGACTGGTAGATCGAGGCCCATCGATGCGACCGCCCCAGGATGGCGTCCGCCAGGATGTGCGCCGCCACGTTGCCGTTGGTGAGCCCCCAGCCGCTGAACCCGGTGGCGACGTAGCGATGCTCGCTGTCCGAGGTCAGCCGCCCGACGTACGGCAGGTGGTCGATGGAGTAGTAGTCCTCGTTCCACCAGTAGTGGTCTACCGAGGCGACCTCGAAGTGCTCGCGCGCGTAGGCCTCCAGGCTGGCGAGTTCCTGCTGGGTGTCCTCCTCGCCAGGCTTGAACGAGGCGCCACAGAGGATCAGCCACGTCTCCCCGTCGCGCCGGTAGGAGCGCAGCGAGCGTGTGGGGGTGTCGACGCTAATGAAGGCGCCCTGGAGCGGCGGACTGGCGGTGCGCGCGGCCAGCACGAGGTGTGCCTGCGGCAGCGCCTTCGCGAAGTACTCGCCGTCGTTCACGAACGGCAGGTTCGTCGCGATCACCACGTCCCCGGCGGTCACGACGTGCCCCCCGGACGTGACGAGGCGTACCGCGTCGCCTTCCTCCGTCGCCTCGGTCACGCGGGTGTCCTCGAAGACCAGGCCGCCCTCGTGCTGGACCGCCTCCGCCACGCCGAGGACGTAGGGGACAGGGTCGAACTGCGCCTGGCGGTCGAAGGCGACGGCGGCCAGCGCGTCGAACGGGAGAGGGACGTCCTCCGTGAAACGCGCAGGCAGGCCGAGGCGTTCGCACAGCCGGGCCTCTTCGCGCACCTCCATCACCATGTTCGGGTGGGTGGTGTACGTGTACGTGCTGAGACGCTCGAACGAGCAGTCGATGTCCAGGTCGCGCACGCGCGCCTCGATGTCCCCGATCGCCCACTCGTTTGCCTCGCCGTAGGCGCGCGCCGTGTCCTCGCTGAACGTCCGCGCGAGGGTGCTGTACATCAACGAGTGCTGCGAGGTGACCTTCGCCGTGGACCCGCCCGTGGTCTGCTGCCCCACCCGCCGCGCCTCCAGGAGCGCGACGCTGCGGCCGGCGCGCTGGAGCAGGTGCGCCGCTGTCACCCCCACGATGCCGCCACCGACCACCGCGACGTCCACCTCGATGTCCTGGGCGAGCGCAGGGAACGGCGTCTCCGGCCGGCCGGCGATCCAGATGCTGGTGGGCTTGCCGTGGGGTGTCTGCGATCCGGGCATGGGTGCACCTCCTTTCTCCGAGTCTGGCGCGGACGGCGTGACGGGCGGCTGCTCGGGCGGCGGACGGGCACGGCGAAGCCATCGCACGGGCGTTGCAGTTCGCGCCGCCGCAGACGCGTCCGGTGGCGAGGGTGCGCGCGACTGGCGTCTTGCGTTCTAAGGTGGAGGGCATGGCGACGCGACCGATCATGCTGGACGCCGGCGGCCGGGAGGTCCGGGTGACGAACCCGGACAAGGTCTACTTCCCGGAGGCCGGCTACACGAAGGCTGACCTGGTCCGCTACTACATCGAGGTGGGGGAGGCGGCGCTGCGTGGGGTGCGGCGCCGGCCGGTGGTGCTGAAGCGCTTCGTGGACGGCATCGGCGAGAAGCCGTTCTTCCAGAAGCGCGCGCCAGCGAAGCGCCCGGACTGGGTGCACACGGCCACCATCACCTACCCCAGCGGTCGCACGGCGGACATGGTGGTGGCGGACGAGGTGGCGGACATCGCCTGGATGGCGAACCTGGGCTGCGTGGACCTGAACCCCTGGCCCGTCCGCGACGACGACGTGGACCACCCGGACGAACTGCGCGTGGACCTGGACCCTACGCCGGAGGCCACGTTCGAGGACGTGCGTCGTGTCGCCCTCGAGTGCGGGCAGGTGCTGCGGGAACTCGGCTACCGGTCCTACCCCAAGACGTCCGGCTCGCGCGGGATCCACATCAACGTGCGCATCGAGCCGCGGTGGGGGTTCACGGAGATGCGTCGGGCGGCGCTCGCGCTGGCGCGGGAGGTGGAGCGGCGCATGCCGGACCTGGCCACCAGCGCGTGGTGGAAGGAAGAGCGGCACGGCGTCTTCATCGACTACAACCAGAACGCACGCGACCGCACCGTGGCCGCCGCCTACTCCGTGCGCGCCATGCCGGACGCCCGCGTCTCCTGCCCCCTCGAATGGGACGAGGTCGCCGAGGTGGACCCGGCGGCGTTCACGGTGGCGACCGTCCCCCAGCGCCTGCGAGACGTGGGCGATCCCACCGCCAGCATCGACGAGGTCGCGCACTCTCTCGAGCCGCTGCTCGACCTCGTGGCCGCGCATGAGCGCGAGGGCCAGGGCGACGCCCCGTGGCCTCCGAACTTTCCGAAGCAGCCCGGCGAACCCCCGCGCGTGCAGCCCAGCCGCCGGAAACAGTCATAGGCCGGGCGGCGGCGCTACCGGCGGAGGAGGTCGCTGAGTTCGGCGGGGACCGCGGTCTCCAGTTGGTCGTAGGTGCACTGCTCCGGCGGCTTGTCCGGGCGCCAGCGCTGGAACGTGGTGCCGTGGCGGAAGCGGTCGCCCTGGAGGTGGTCGAACTTCACTTCACAGACGAGTTCCGGGCGTAGCCGCACCCACGCGGTGTCGCGGCCGCCGGCCCACCGGCTGGGGGCGCCCGGCGTCCGGCCCCGCCCGAACCCCACCGGGTCATCCTCCCGATGCTCCTCCGGCGACACGATGTACGGCGCCAGTTGCTCGGCCAGCGTGCGCTTCTCCGGCGCCTTAAAGGACGAAGTGTGCCCCACGTGGTGGAGCACGCCCTTGCTGTCATAGAGGCCCAGGAGGAGTGAGCCCACGGCCGTGCCTTCCTGCCCCTTCGCCCAGCGCAGCCCGCCCACCACGCAGTCCGCCGTACGCACGTGCTTCACCTTCACCAGCGACCGCACGCCCGGCGTGTAGGGCTGGTCCAGGCGCTTCGCGATCACCCCGTCGAACCCGGCGCCCTCGAAGCGGTCGAACCAGTCGCGCGCCTGCTCCACGTCTCGCGTGGAGGGGGTGTGCAGCAGCGGCCGCGTGTCCTCCGGCAGGCGCGCCCAGAGACGCTCGCGGCGCTCCTCGAACGGGCGCTGGCGTAGGTCCTCATCCCCGTCCGCGAGCATGTCGAAGGCGACGAAGTGCGCGGGGATCTCGTCCGCGAGCCGCCGGATGCGCGATGCGGCGGGGTGGATGCGCATCTGCAGCGCCTCGAACGCGAGGCCCTGCGCCGTGAGGATGACCACCTCGCCGTCCAGCACCATGGGACCCGGCAGCACCTGCGCCAGTCCGCGCTCCACCTCCGGGAAGTAGCGCCCAAGGGGCTTCAGGTCCCGGCTCTGGAGGTAGACCGTCTCGCCGTCAAAGAACACCAGGGCACGGAAGCCGTCCCACTTCGGCTCGTACAGCCACCCCTCGCCCACCGGCATGCCCTCCCCGATCGCGGCAAGCATCGGCTCCACCGGCGGCTGGAACGGCAGGTCAAGGTGGGGAATGGGGGGATCGCTACTGGCCATGCCGGAAGCGTACCGCCTCCTGCCGAGCCGAGCGTTACGGGTAAAGCGACGCCAGCGCGACGAACGGAGACAGGATGCCCCGGGTGGCGACCACCTCGCCATCCGCCAGGTCGACCACGTGCAGGTGGATGCACGCCTCCGTGCACAGCCCTGCGGAGGTCATCGACGCTTCATATCCGGGCGCGCGGGCGGTGACGTAGGCGTAGGCGCCGTCCGGACTCGCGACGACCCCATCGAGGAGACCTTCCGGGAGGACGTGGTACGCCACCTCCAGCGTGTGCGTGTCGATGACTCGCAGGCCGTGCCCTATCTCCTCGGCGCGTTCCGCGCCTGGTGTGTACTCGTACGTCCATCCCGTTCCGAGTGCGTAGCGTCCGTCCGGCGTCTGCGTGAACTGACTGATGTCCTCGAACCATGCGAGCAAGGCTCCGGACTCCACATCGACCACCTGGAGGCCGAAGGGGACGCCTGACCTGCATGCGCCGCCGATGGCCTCCGGGCAAGCCTCGTCATGCGAGCCGGTGACGTAGAGCAGGCGACCGTCCGGAGAGAACGCCACGTCCTTCCGGAAGTACAGGGCGCCTTTCGCCTCGGCACGGCTGACGAACTGCCCTGCAAGCCACGCCCCGAGGCGAGACAGGGCCGAGCGAGACTCTCTCGGCTGGAACGTCCGGGCGACCTCCAGTCGGTCCAGGTTCACCTCCGTCAGGAGGTCATCGTTCGGATGGGCGACAAAGATGCGTGATCCGTCCGGGGACAGGGCCAGGCCCGGCATTTGCGATCGGCCTTGCGACTGGCCGTACGCCACATCCTCCAGCGCCACTTCCCGCATGTCACCGGCGGACAGGTCGATCGCGACGACGAACGGCGGGCCCTGGACTTCTATGCCACAGCATTGGTTCGCCCGGAACCCGAGTGCGTAGGCCATGTCTCCATCTGGAGCGACGAGCGGCGGCCCGGCCGTCTGGAAGTCGCCGCTCGTGACCAGGGTGCGGGAGCCGGCCTGAACGTCCACCGTCCACGCCTCGACCGACTGCGACGCTCCGGGTGGCGTCTCGCCCGGGTTCCGGAACACCAGCAGACTCCGACCGTCCGGGACCCATGCGAAAGAGACCACGCCGTCCAAGGAGGCGAGGTCCGGTGGGGTCACTTCCGCCCAGGATTCGCCTTCCACCACACGCACGGACTCGGCGCGCGGGCCGGTGTTGGCCGGCGGCCCACCGGGGGTGGAAACGAACGCCAGGTACCGCCTATCCGGCGTCCACGCGAAGCGGTGCGAGGCCTGGCCGACGTTCACAGGCCGGTAGCCAGGGAGTTCCTCCCCGGTGCGCAGGTCTCGCGGGAGCAGCGCGCCGCGCGAAGCACCCGGACGGCCCGGATCCCAGCCCTCTCGCGGCGCGTAGTCCACTGCGAGGAACCCCGGTGTGCCCTGACGCGTGGCGTTCCATGCGGCTGGTTCGGCGGCTGGTTCGGAGGACGCCTCCGTGGCTTCCGTCGCTGGGACGGCAGTCCCGGCCTGCGCTGGCCGCGAGGGCTCCCGTCCATCCGTACAGGCCACCACGGTGAGCGCGAGCGACACGGTGACAGCGAGGAGAGGACGCACGGCATACCTCCGCCGGTGCGGTAGCAGTGGTTACGAATGGTACACCGCTCCTCGCGAGAAGGTTCGCAGCCCTGCTGTGGAAGAGCACACAACCGATGCCAGGAGGCCGCCCCACGGGGCGGCCTCCTGGCGTTCGAGTGATCTCGAAGTCGCGATTGGGGATGGGCGGGTGCCTAGCAGGGTGCCTCGCGGAGGTGGTCGATGAGGACGGATGTATCGAGGACGGCCGTCATCACTCAACCGGCAAGACGAGAGCCCAGGCGGGCCGTATCGCTTCCACGTAGGAAGCACCGTCGAAGTTGCGGTCAGCCCAGGCGGCGAAGGAGCCGTGGAGGGCGCGCATCTGATCATCCGGCGTGTGTGTCCCGTAGGCCCGTTCCACGGCGCGGCGGACGAGTTCCGCAACATCGAGTCCCGTCTCGCGCGATTCGTCGCGGAGGCGTTCGTACTGCTCGTCCGTGAGAGTGATCTGGCGACCCATGCCTGTCAGTCTATATCATGCTCGGGGCCCGCAACCCCCGATCCGGAAAGCGAAGAGGCCGCCCCACGGGGCGGCCTCCTGGCGTTCGAGTGACCTCGAAGGTGCGGGTTACAGGCCCAGTTGCGTGGCCACGGCCTCGCGGTGGAAGTCCGCGTCGCCGAAGGCGAGTTCCGCGCGCTTCTGGCGGCGGAAGAACAACTGGATCTTGTAGTCCTTGGTGAAGCCGATACCACCGTGGATCTGCTGGCCGTGGGCCACCACGCGGCGGCTAGCCTCGGACGTCCAGGCCTTGGCCATGTTGACGGCCAGCGTGGTGTCGTCCTCCGGCTGGTCGGACGCGATGGACCAGGCGGCCTTGTACATGATGAACCGCGAGCCGTCCACGTCCGTGACCATGTCAGCGCACTTGTGCTGGATGGCCTGGAACGAGCCGATCGGGCGGCCGAACTGCACGCGCTCCTTGGCGTAGTCCACGGAGATTTCGAAGTCCATCTGGGAGAGGCCCACCAGGTAGGCGCACTCGGCCACGGTGTACTTCTGGATGATCGGCTGCAGGATATTCCAGCCGTCGCCCTCGGCGCCCAGGAGTTGGCCCTTGGCGCCGTCCAGCACCACCTCGCACTGCTTGTCGCGGGCGATGGTCTGGAGTTGGGTGACCTTCACGCCGGGCTGGTCGGTGGCGACGATGCCCAGGGTGGTGCCGTTGCCGGACTTGCCGGCGACGATCAGGTAGTCCGCCACGTTGGCGTCAGAGACGAACAACTTGGTGCCGTTGAACGTCACGTCGTTGCCGGAGACTTCCGCCTGGGCCTCGATGCCGGCCTCGTCGAAGCGCGCGGACGGCTCCGTGAGGGCCAGCGAGAAGATCAGGTCGCCCGAGGCGATCTTGGGCAGGAACTCGCTCTGCTGGGCGTCCGAGCCGGCCGCCATCAGCGGCACGGCGCCGCCCAGGACGGTGGACATGAACGGCCCCGGCACCAGGGCCCGGCCGAACTCCTCCAGCAGGACGCAGAGGTCCAGGAAGTCGAAGCCGGCGCCGCCGTGCGCCTCGGGGATGAGCAGGCCCTGCCAGCCCTGCTCCGCCATCTTCTGCCAGAGGACGGGCGAGTAGCCCTTCTCGTCCTCTTCCATGTCCCGGACGTGCTGTTCCGGGCACTCGTTCTCCAGGAACTCGCGTGCGGCGTTTTTCAGGAGTTCCTGCTGCTCATTCAGGCCCAGGTCCAAGGTTCGTTCCTCCCGTGTGCGTCCTCCCCAACCGTGTGGGGAGGATGCTTTCTTACCAGATGAAGACTGACTCGCCGCCTACCCGCGCGGGAGGCCGAGGCCTCGGGTCGCGATGACGTTGCGCTGGATCTCGTTGGAGCCAGAGAAGATGGTGTGCGGGACGGATCCCACGTAGTCCTTGATGTGGTGCGCCTTCATGGGCGCGTGCTCGCTCTTGCTGTCCCACACGTTGCCGTACAGGCCCCACGCCTTGGTGCCGGTGCGGGAGATGCGCTGGTGCAGTTCAGAGCCGTACATCTTGTTGACGGAGGCCTCGTAGTTCGGCACCAGGCCCCGGTTCTGGATCGAGACGATCCGGAACGCGAAGTTGAACAACACTTCCGTCTCAACGGCGCGGTCCGCCAGTTCCAGGCGGGTGGTGTTGAAGTCCTGGCGGCGGAAGCGCTTGCCGTCCTCGGTCTCCAGGAAGTGCTTCAACTGGCCCATGTCGCGCTTGTAGGAGATGGCGCCGGCGATACCGGAGCGCTCGAAGTCCAGCAGGGTCATGCCCACGTACCAGCCGCGGTTTTCCTCACCGATGCGGTTCTTGACCGGAACCTTCACGTCCTCGAAGAACGTCTCGTTGAAGGGGTGCTTCCAGCCCATGTCGATGATGGGGCGGACGGTGATGCCGGGGCTCTTGATGTCCATGACCATGAAGGAGATGCCACGGTGCTTGGGCGCCTCCGGGTCCGTGCGGACCAGGGCAAAGAGCCAGTCCGCGAAGTGCGCGCCGGACGTCCAGATCTTCTGGCCGTTCACCACGTACTCGTCGCCGTCACGCACGGCGCGCGTCTGCAGGGACGCCAGGTCCGAGCCGGCCCCGGGCTCCGAGTACCCCTGCGCCCACGCCACCTCGCCCGAGAGGATGCGGGAGAGGTGCTCTTCCTTCTGCTCGTCCGTGCCGTGCACGATGATCGTGGGCCCGATCATGGAGACGCCCATGCCGCCCACGGACGGGGCGCCGGACTCGGCCATCTCCTGGTTGTAGATGAACTGCTCCATGACGGAGAGGCCCGCGCCGCCGTATTCCTTCGGCCAGGCGGGGGCGATCCATCCGCGGGCCGCCAGCGCGTCCGCCCACTGCTTGGCGGTCTCGCGCTTCTCCGGGTCCTGAGACTTGCGGTCGGCCTGCCAGCCGGCGGTCAGTTCGCTTTCTTCTTCGCCGCCCTCGCTGGAATCAGCCCCGGGCGCGAACGCGTCCTTGGGGCGGTAGCGGTCGGGGAGCTGCGTCTGAATGAACTCACGGACTTCCTTGCGGAAGGCCGCCTGTTCGGGGGAGTCGCTCCAGTCCAATGTCGTCTCCTTCAACTGCCAACTGCCCGCGTGCGTACCGCGCTGGCCGCTGCGGTCGTGCGGTTGGGTGCATTGGCCCTCGGCAGCGGACGCGGATGATCCGCGTTGCACGAGGCCAGGCCGGGGTCGCAAATGTCGGAGGCCCCCGCCGCCGTCTTGCGCGCCCACGCGCACTATCGTGGCAACGTCCCCGCGGGTCAACACCCTCACGTGAGGTGGAGGCTGCAATCTCCCCCGAATCCCCCCGCCCCTGCCGCCATTCCCCATCACGGAGCGCATGCGACGGGCCCGAGGCCGCCGCGACGGGCCGCTCGACGGAGCGGAAGTTCCCGCGGCGGGCCTCCCGGTCGAGGGCGATCGGATGCGTCCGAGGCAGGTGGGCGCCGCGAGACCGGGCCGGACGGCGGTTGACCGCGTTTGGCGGGAACCGCATGCTGCTGGTGGCCGGAAGCACTGACCTGCGGGCGGTGAGGTAGCACCCGCACGGGCTGCGGGTGCCGGCCCCGACACAGCGAAACAGCCCCAGCGCGCATCGGAGCGTGGCTTGAGGTGTGAGCGTCCCCCGGCCAGCGCCGGGGTGGCCGTGTCCTGCGCGAGGCCTGGTGCGAGGTCCTCCGCGGTCGTGGTCACCTGGAGACAGCGGGCATCGTCGATCCTGGCGGTCGCGGTGTTGCTGCTGGCCGCCGCAACTGCCTTCGAGGGGCCTCGGTCAGCCGCGGCGGCGGAGCCGCTGGACTCCGCGTGCGAGGCCATCCGCGACGTGGCGCGGCAGTCCGCCGACGTCACGCTGGGCGTGGTGGTGGTGGATCTGCGGTCGGGCGACCGCTGCGCGCTGAACGAGAGCCGGCCCTTCCGCACGGCGTCCCTCTACAAGACGGTCGTGGCGGCCGAACTCTACCGGCAGGTGGCCGAGGGGCTGGTCGCGCTGGACGACACCATCACCGTGCAGCCTCGCCACCACGTGGACGACCCGCCCGCGCTGCGTCCGTCCGAGGCGTACACGGTGTCCGTGTACGAGGCGGCGGACCGCATGATCATCGCCTCCAACAACGGCACCGCGTTCGCCCTGCGCGAACTGCTGGGAGAGAGCACGGTGGACGCGGCCACGGAGTGGCTCGGCATGCCCGCCACCACGCTGGCCACCGCCTTCCTCACGTCGCCGGAAGACCAGGCGCGCCTCTATATGGACCTCTACCACGGCCGCGTGGTGAACCACGCCTCCAGCGCCGCGATCATGGACATGCTCCGCCGTCAGCAGGTACGGGACGCCATCCCACAGGGCGTGCCGGCGGGCGTGGTGGTGGCGCACAAGACCGGCACGCTGGAGGGCTACCTGCACGACGCCGGCATTGTCTACGCGCCGGGTGGGGATCTGGTGCTGGTGGTGATGACGGAGAACGAGGACTTTGGCGCCGCGCTAGAGGCGATCCAGGCAGTCGCTGCCGCGGCCTACCTCCCCTACGCCAGCGACGGCCAGCCGCTGCTCTCGGCGCAGGACGCCTTCTGGAGCGAGAGCGCTCCCGGCGCCTCCTTGCCCTACGTCCGCAGCGAGGCGGCGGAGGGCGGCAGCGACATGGCCGCGGCTACCGGCGCCGTCACGGGTGTCCAGGTCACGGATGTCCAGGTCACGGATGGCGGCGCCGCCGGCATGGTGGCGGGCGACGCCGATCCCGAGGTGATCCCCACGCTGGTCATCGGCAACGGAGCGGGCGACGGCCTGCCGCTGGTGGAGACGCTGCGGGATCCGCTCGTGCTGGGGAGCATCCTCGGGCTGACCGCGCTGGCGGTGGGGTTGCCGGTGATGGTGCTGCGACGGAAGCCTCGTGTGCGTTATGGTACTGAAACCCTCACGGGGGCAGCCCTCGCCCTTCCCCAGAGCGAGGCGCGCTTGCGAGCCGACCGCAGCGAAAGAGGTTTGGTCATGCGCTTTGGCAGCCGTAGAGATGGCGACGGCCGGTCCGAGCCGGCGTCACCCGCGTCACGCTCCGTCGCGGAGGTCGCGCAGCAGCCCGTGCTGCCCAGCAAGCGCCTGCAGCGCGTGGCGGAACACTTCCGCGCCCAGGGCGAACTCCTCACCTCCATGCGCGACCAGTTCGAGGAGGAGATGGAGCCGCTGCACGACCTGATCGTGAAGCAAGCGCAGGCCATGCAGTCGCTGCTGCAGAACCTGGAAGAACGTCTCCGCCCCCTGAACGAGTACGCGGACGGCGAGGAGGCCAACCTGTCGGCGCTGGAGGAGCGCATCCAGGCCGGCGGCCAGGACCACGTCGCGCGGTCCTTCTCCCAGTACCTGGAGGAACAGCGCAGCCGCATCTCCGAGACGCGCGTGCAGATCGACCAGCAGCGCGTCCCCTTCCTGGAGTACGGCGATGCTCAGCGTGACACGGTGGAGGCGGCCCTTTCCCGCTTCGACAACGACATCGAGGCGTTGGAGGCGAACCTGGCCGACCAGCGTCGCGTGATGGTGCGGATGCTGGACGCCATGCGCTCCGAGACCTTCGGCGCCGTGAGGGAGTACCTGGACGGCCGGCAGCAGGCGCTGGCGCAGATGGCCGCCTCCGGCTCCACGGACCCCGGCGAGATCGGCCGCGCGGTGGCCGCGTTGCGCCGCAGCATGGAGGAGATCGCCGGAAAGTCGGACTACGTCCGCGGCCTCCTTCAGCACGCGGAGATGGCAGACCGCGCGCTCATCGAGGCCGCCCCCGCCCCGCGCCCGCTGCGCCAGGAGGCGCCCGCCGTCGCGGTGGTGGAGGACGAGGACGACGAGGCGGGCGACGAGGTCTCGGCCTGACGCGAGCGGCGCTCACTCGGCCGCCCCGGTAGCCCTCGCGGCATCGCAACCTTCGGAAGCAGCGTAAGAACAGGGCCCCGCCAATCGGCGGGGCCCTGGTGTTGGATGTGGGTATTGGACGCGGGTGTTGGACGTGGGGGGTGTCGGACTTGGTGTGCCCCCCTGGAGACTTACGTGTCGCGGGGGAGGGGGAGGCGCAGGATGTAGATCGTCCCGATCACGGCGAGGCCGAGCGTGAGGGCCAGCGCCCACGTGGCGCCGGAGGGGATGGCGAAGAAGACCGAGAAGAGCACGAACGGCCACATGATGCCCAGCGCGAACATCTTGGCGCGGGCTGGCATGGCGCCGGTCTCCCGGTAGCGACGGACGTGGTCGCCGAACCCGCGGATGCGCAGGATGCGGTCGTACATCCGCTGCGAGGATCGCGCGTAACAGGCGGCGGCGATGATCAGGAAGATGGTGGTCGGCCATCCGGGAACCACGATCCCCACCACCCCCATGCCCAGGGAGAAGGTGCCGCCCGTCCCCCAGGCAACCCGCGCCAACCGGTTCTCCGTCACGCGCGCGACATGGGCGGAGTGCACCGCCTCCTGCGGATGGGTCGCGGGAGCCGGAGGCGGCAGGCTACCGTCCAGGTGCTCAGAAGCGAGAGTCATGAGAATGCTCGACCCTTCGACGCTGTGACCGAAGAATCGCCTGGCTGCCCGCCGGGCGCCAGTGCGCGAAGTCCCGAATCTACCGTGAGATAGAGGGAATTGCGGAGATTTCAGCCGTGGCGCCGGGAGACTGTCAGAAGGAAGCGAGCCCGCGCAGCGTGATCTTCAGGGCGGCCGCCCTGATCGCGATCGGATCGAAGGCTACCGCAGAGGCCGCTATCGGATGGGGATCGCGCCCGTCTCCCGAGCCGGCGCCCGCCCGCCGTCTATGCCGCCCGCGCCCCGAGACGCCGGCGGATCGCCCGCCTGTCCCCACGGGAGTTCCAGCAGCCCGCCCGCCGGCCCGAGTTCCACCTCCGCGACCGGTCGAGGCACGTCGGGCGGGCCCGGGAGCGCCGCCGCCTCGGCCGGAGGCACGCCCGCGATCCTGCCGGCGGCATCGAGGGCGCCCGCGGCGTCCAGGTGGCCGCCGCTGACCACGCGTCCTAGCAGGTTGGCGTCCGGCCTCGCGCCGTCCATGAGGGCACGCTTCACCTCGAGGGTGGAGAGGTCGGGGTAGGCCGCCAGGATCAGAGCGGCCGCGCCGGAGACGTGCGGCGCGGAGAAGGACGTGCCCTGCGCGAAGCCGTACGCGCCCCGTGACGTCGAGGCGGCTTCGGGCGTGGCGAGGCACTCCACGCGCACGGCGTCGATGCTGACGCCGTCGCCGGGTTGCATCTCCGCCGTCATGGAGGGCCGCAGACGGAAGCGCAGGTAGAACGGGCCGTCCTGCTCCCTGTCCAGCGGCAGGTAGATGGACGGCAGCGGCTGGCCGGGCGCGCTCAGGGCGGCCGAGGCCATCACGTTGCGGCCCATCCGAGGCTGCCACCGGGAGCCGTCTCGGGATACCTCCGTCAACACCATCGTCGCGCCGGCAGTGTCCGCTTCGATGCCGCTGATCGCGAGCCAGCAGCCCGCCCGCCCGTGCAGGTCCACCGGGAGCGCCATCTGCACCCACGTGTCGTGGTCGCGCGAGTGCGGGCCGTCCGGCGAGTCGTGCAGGCGCCCGTCGCGTGTGCCCCATTCGCCGGTGGATGCCCAGCGCGAGGCGTCCAGCGGACCCTCGAACGTGTCTTCGAACACGGTCTCCAGCGAGGGCGCGGCGACGGCAACGGCGACGCCGGGCGCGAGGAGGTCCACGGTGGTCGAGCCCCAGTTCGAGCCGCCCGCCCCGCCCAGCCATCGGGCAATGGCGTGGTCCCCGTCGCTCGCGCCCACGCAGATGATGTTCTCGTGCCCCTGGGAGCACGGCTCCAGGTTCAGCAGGTCCACGCTATTGCCCTGGTTGCCCGCGGAGACCACAAAGAGGACATCTGGGTGGCGTGCGATCGCCTCGTCCACCGGGAGGTTCGACCAGTCCGGGACGGCGCTGACGATGCTGATGTTCACGATGCGCGCGCCGTTGGCCGCCGCGTAGTCGATCGCCTCGGCAGTACCCAGGTCGCTCACCGTGCCCGCACCGGCCACGCGCAGCGCCATGATCGAGACCGCCGGCGCCACGCCGCTGATGCCGATGCCGTTGTCCCCTACCGCGCCCAGGACGGAGGCCACCGCCGTCCCGTGTCCAACGGCGGCGCCCGGCCCCACGCTGGAGAGTTCGTCACGAGGGTCGTTGTCCTGGTCCAGGAAGTCCCAGCCGCGCCAGTCGTCCACGTAGCCGTTGCCGTCGTCGTCAACGCCGTTGGACTCGCGGCCCTCGCCCATCTCGCCGGGATTGAGCCACATGTTGGCCGCCAGGTCCGGGTGTGCGTAGTCCACCCCGGTGTCGATGACGGCGACCACCACCTCGTGGCTGCCTCGCGAGATCGCCCACGCCTCCGGCGCCCGGATGTCCGCGTCCACCGTGCCCGTGACGGCCTCGCCCAGGGACTGACCCCAGTTGAACAACCCCCACTGCTCACCCAGGAACTCGTCGTCCAGCAGCAGGAACCCCTCGTCCGCCGCGACGAGCGCACCGCCGCCGTCCTCGACATGCGCGAAGACATGCGCGAACCCGCCGCTCGCCCCACTCGCCCCGCTCGTCGCGTCCGGCGACCACGCCCACAGCACCCCCGCCGTCACAGCGAGGACACACCAGGCCAGCGCCAACCACGGATGCCGTCGCGGTGACTCCATGGCCGAAGTGGTAGCGGAACCCCCATGCCCCCCGGGTTGAGGGCACGTCGAGGGGAATCGCAGGGGCGCGTCAGGCCGCGCGGATGCGATGGAGTTGTGATTCGAGGCGGGCGGGTGAGGTCTTCGGTCGCCGCCTTGTATTCCCCGTGTCCCGCCACGCCCGGTAACAACAACCCCCCGGCGTGGGCCGGGGGGTTGTGTTGTGACCGTGCGTCCGAGGGCTGCCGAGGCCGAGCGCTACACGCTCGCGACTTCCGCCTCCACCACTTCCGGCGCGGCGGCGCCGGGGTGGCGGGTGAAGGTGAACTCGGCGCCGTCGTGGTCCACCTCGATGCGGTCGCCGGACTCGTAGGCCCCGCTGAGGACGCCCTTCGCCAGCGGGTTTTCCACGCGCCGCTCGATCAGGCGGCGCAGCGGACGGGCGCCGAACTCGGGGTCGTAGCCCTCGTGAGCGAGGACGTCGAGCGCCGCCGAGGTCACCTCGAAATCGATGCCGCGCTCCAGCAGGCGCTGGCGCACTTCATCCACTTCCAGGGTGGCGATCTGGCGGATCTCCGTCTCCGTCAGCGGCTCGAAGACCACGATCTCGTCGATGCGGTTGAGGAACTCCGGCCGGAACGCCCGCTTGAGCGCCCGTTCGATGTCCTTCTGCATCGCTGCGGCGTCACCGTCGTTCTCGGCGCGGCGGAAGCCCAGGGAGTCCGTGCGCTGCCCCGTGCCGAGGTTGCTGGTGAGCACGATGACCGTGTTGCGGAAGTCCACGGTGCGTCCGTGGCTGTCCGTCAGGCGGCCGTCGTCCATGACCTGTAGCAGCGTGTTCCACACGTCCGGGTGCGCCTTCTCGATCTCGTCGAACAGGATCACCTGGTACGGGCGGCGTCGGACCGCCTCCGTCAGTTCGCCGGCCTGGTCGAAGCCGACGTAGCCCGGAGGCGCACCGATCAGCCGGCTGGCCGTGTGGCGCTCCTGGTACTCCGACATGTCGAGGCGGATCAGGGCGTCCGCGTCGTCGAACATGTACTCCGCCAGGGCACGCGCGAGGTAGGTCTTACCCACGCCCGTGGGGCCAACGAAGACGAACGAGCCGATGGGCCGGCGCGGGTCCTTCAGGCCAGAGCGCGCGCGACGGATGGCGTCTGCGAGCACGACCGTGGCCCGGTCCTGCCCGATCACCTGCTGCTGCAGGAACTCCTCCATCTTTAGCAGTTTCTCCGCCTCGCCCTCCATCATGCGGTCCACCGGGATGCCGGTCATCTGCGCGATCAGGGAGGCGATGTCAGCCTCGGTCACCTCGTCTGAGATGCCGTGTTCGGTCTGCCATTCGGCGCGACGCTGCTGGTACTCCTCCTGGATGGCGAGGACGTCCTGCTTGATGCGCGCCGCTTCCTCGTAGTCCTGGCGCTCGGCGGCCGCCTCGACACGCTCGTTGGCGGCGTCCAGGCGCTGCTTCAGGTCGCGCAGGTCGGGCGAGAGCGACTCCGCCTCCATCACGTGGCGGGAGGCCGCTTCGTCGATGAGGTCGATCGCCTTGTCCGGGAGTTGGCGTTCGGTGAGGTAGCGGGCGCTCAGGCGCACCGCCGCGTCCACCGCGTCGTCCGTGATCCGCACCCCGTGGTGCTCCTCGTACCGGGGCCGCAGGCCCTTGAGGATGGCCACCGCGTCGTCCTCGGTGGGTTCGTCCACGTACACGGGGGAGAAGCGGCGCTCCAGGGCGGGGTCGCTCTCGATGTGCTTGCGGTACTCGTCCAGTGTGGTGGCGCCGATCACGCGCAGTTCGCCTCGAGAGAGGGCGGGCTTCAGCATGTTGGCGGCGTCAATGGCGCCGTCCGCGCCGCCCGCGCCCACCACGGTGTGCAGTTCGTCAATGAAGAGGATCACTTCGCCAGCGGACTGCCGGACCTCGTTCATGACGGCCTGCAGGCGCTCTTCGAACTCACCCCGGAACTTGGAGCCGGCGACCAGCGCGCCCATGTCCAGGGCGTGCACGCGCTTGCCCTTCAGGCGGTCCGGCACGTCGTTGTCCACGATGCGCTGGGCCAGGCCTTCCACGATGGCGGTCTTGCCCACGCCGGCCTCGCCGATGAGGACGGGGTTGTTCTTGGTGCGCCGGTTCAGGACCTGCATCACGCGCGCGACTTCCACGTCACGGCCGATGACCGGGTCCAGTTGGCCCTGCTCCGCAAAGGCGGTCAGGTCTCGCGCCCACTTGGCCAGCGCCTGGTAGTTGGACTCCGCGGTGGGCGAGTCCACGCGGGCGGAGCCGCGCACCTTCTGGAGCGCTCCGTAGATGCGCTCCTTGGTGATCTCGAACTCGCGCATGATCGCGGCGGCGTCGCCGTCGCGTGCGTCGGCGATGGCCACCAGCAGGTGCTCCACGCCCACGTACTCATCCTTCAGGCGGGCGGCCTCGTTGTTGGCGGCCTCCAGCATCTGGACGATGCGAGGGGTGGTGTAGATCTGCACCACGTCCTGCTGCAGGCGCGGCGAGCGGTCCAGGCGTTCCTTGATCGCCCGGCCCAGCGCGTCCACGTCGATGCCCATCTTGTTCATGACCTCGCGTGCGAGGCCGTCTCGGCGCTGCACCAGCGCGAAGAAGACGTGCTCCACGTCCCACTGCGCGTGGCGCTGGTCGCGCACGAGTTGCTGGCTGACCTGCAGCACTTCCTGTGCCTGCTCGGTGAATCTGTCCTGTCGCATCATCGGGTGTTACCTCCACCCTGGTTTGTCTCGTCGTGTCGTCCGAGTTCGGCGCGGGTGCGCCGCAACTCGTGCCGCGTCTCTGCGAGTTCTCGCTGGAGGTCCTCCACCTGTCGCGAGAGACGGAGGATGACCTCCACGCCTGCGAGGTTGACGCCCAGGTCATTGACCAGGCGCACCACCTGGTGCAGGCGCTCCACGTCCTGGTGGGAGAAGAGCCGCGTGTTGCCCTGCGTGCGGGCCGGCTGCACCAGGCCGATGCGCTCGTAGGAACGGATCGTCTGCTGGTGGAGGCCGACCATGCGTGCCACCACGCTGATCTGGAAGACCGGCTCGTCCTCGCTGAGGCCGACGCGCCAGCCTTTCTGCTCGCGGCTGTTTCTGGTGCGGTCCTGCGTCACCGGGTGGCCTCGCTCTCCGCGCTCTCCGCGGGGCGATCCGCACTCTGCCCGGCGTCTTCGTTGGAGCCGCTAGAGCCGTTGGAGCCGCTAGAGCCGTTGGAGGATGCGCGCAGTTTCTCGAACAGCCGGCGTTGCTCGTCCGTCATCGGGTCCGGCAGCACCAGTCGCGCCGTGGCGTACAGGTCGCCGAAGCCCGAGCCACGGCCGGAAATCGGCATGCCCTGTCCCGACAGGCGGAAGACCTTTCCACCCTGCGTGCCCGGCGGCACCTTCAACGCCAGCGTTTTGCCCTTGAGCGTGGGCACCTTCGCCTCACCGCCCAGCGCCGCGTCCGCCACCGGCACGTCCACGTCCGCGTACAGGTCGTCGCCCCGGCGCTCGAAGCGCGGGTGCGAGTTGACGGAGACGCGCAGGTACAGGTCACCGCTGGCGCCGCCGTTGGCGCCCGGCGCACCCTGGCCGCCGAGCCGGATGCGCTGGCCGTCCCGGACGCCCGCCGGCACGTTTACCTCCACGCGACGGAGGGGCGCCGCGACGCCGGTGCCACGACAGACGTGACAGGTCGCGTTTGCGATCTGCCCGGTGCCCCCACACACACGACACGGCTCCTCACCCGCGCGCACCTCGATGGTGCGGCGGGTGCCGGCGTAGGCCTCCTCCAGGGAGATGCGCACCGCGGCCTCGGCGTCCTGGCCGCGTTGACGGCCGGAGGCGCGCCGGAAGAGCGAATCGAAGATGCCGCCGCCACCGCGGGCTCCTGCGGCGCCGCCGAAGAGGTCGTTCAGGTCCACGTCGTCCGTGGTGAACTGATAGGCGTCGCCCGGCCCCCCGGGGCCGCCGCGGCCGCCGAAACCGGCCGCGCCCTGGCGCCGGCGCATCTCCTCGATCTGGTCGGCGTGCATCCACTGGTCGCCGTACTGGTCGTACTTGCGGCGCTTGTCCGGGTCAGAGAGCACCTCGTGCGCAGCGTTGATGCGCTTGAACTGCTCCTCCGCCTCGGGGTTGCCGGGGTTTACGTCCGGGTGCCACTTGCGGGCGAGCCGGCGGTAGGCCGCACGGATCTCCTTCTCGCTCGCCGTGCGGTTCACGCCGAGGACGGTGTAGTAGTCCGAAGCCTTGCCCGAAGTTCCAGAAGCCATGCTCAGAGTATACAGGAAGATGATTCGGTCGAGTAGCCTAAATCTGAGCGAACATGACTCATATCTCTTGACGTGGTGGTTGGAGTGGAGTCATAATGCGGATGCCGGCGACTCCCCAGCGTCCCGGGCGCGCCGCCCATCCTCGTGGGCGCGGCCACGAAGCGTACGCAGCGCACCTCGGACTGAGGTTCCCCGGCGCCTTTCGGAATCGGCACTGGCCCCTCGGCGTGCGCTTGCCCGTGGTGCCCGCAACGCCAGACTCGCGGACCACCGGACGCGCGACCGAGAGGAGGAGAGGATGAAGACATGGCTACTACTGATCTGGTCCGTCGCGATCCGTTCATGACCCCCTTCCGGCAGGTCATGGACCGTTTCTTCGACGACCCCTTCTTCCGCAACGCGTTCCCCATCAGGGACAGCGCGGACGGCGAGGACGGCTCGCTCGCCCTGGACGTGTTCGAGCAGGACGGCCATCTGATCGTGGAGGCCTCGCTGCCGGGCTTCAGCAAGGACGAGGTAGACGTGCAGGTGCATGACGGCATCCTTGCAATCAAGGCGCAGCGGTCGAGCGAGCGGGAGGAGGGCAAGCCCGGCAGTCACTACTACCGGCGCGAGCGTTCCTGGGGCTCCGTGAGCCGTCGCGTGGCGCTCCCCGGCATCGTGAAGGACGAGGACGTGAGCGCTGAACTGAAGAATGGTGTGCTTCGCCTCGCGATCCCATTGCCGCAGAAGCCGTCGCCGAAGCAGATCGAGATCAAGGGCGAGTAGGCCCCTCCTCGTCCCGCTCCCCACAAGCCCCTGGCCCCTCACCAGCCCCCTCTTGGTGAGGCCCGCCGGGGGCTTCATCGCGTCCGCGGCCTGACCGCGCGCCTGCTCCCACATCTTCCTGACGCGTCCGGCACTGCTGGCTCTCCCGCACTCAACATCGTCTCGACGGTGGGGCGTCAGCGTTGGTGCAGTCCAGACACGAACGGCGCGGGGACCGAGGTGCGCGGGAGCGTGCGCCTCGCTCCGTGGTCCGGCGCAGCGTCTGGCGCAGGGAGCGCTGCCGCCCGGGTGCGGCTCGGAAGGCGGAGAGGCGATATGACGCGAGTGCTGGTGACGGGCCAGAACGGCTACATCGGCAGTGTCCTGGCGCCCATGCTCCAGGACGCCGGCCACGAGGTTGTGGGCCTGGACAGCGACTACTTCGACGCCTGTCGCTTCGGCCTGGCGTCCGAAGCCACACCGAGGATCGAGGCCTACCGCCGGGACATGCGCGACCTGCAGCCGGCGGATGTGCCCGTCTGCGACGCCGTGATGCACCTGGCGGCGCTCTCGAATGACGCGCTGGGCACGCTGGACCCGGCGATCACGGACGCGGTGAACCATCGCGCCAGCGTGCGCCTGGCGGAGATGGCGCGCGCGGCGGGGGCCAGTCGCTTCATCTTCTCCTCCTCCTGCAGTCTCTACGGCGCGGCGGAGGGCGACGAACTCCTGACGGAGGAAGCGTCGTTCAACCCGGTCACGCCGTACGGACGCTCCAAGGTGGACGCGGAGGCGGGCATCCGGGGACTGGCGACGGACGACTTCAGCCCGGTCTACCTGCGCAACGCCACCGCCTACGGCCCCTCACCGCGGCTACGTGGGGACCTGGTGGTCAACGAACTGGTGGCGCGCGCGCACCTGGACGGCCGGGTGCAACTGAACAGCGACGGCATGGCGTGGCGGCCGCTCGTGCACGTGGAGGACATCGCCCGCGCGTTCATCGCCGCGCTGGAGGCGCCCCGGGAAGTCGTGCACAACGAGGCGTTCAACGTGGGCGCCAGCCGCGAGAACTACACCGTGCGCGAGATCGCGGAGATGGTCTGCGACGCCGTGCCGGACAGTACCGTGACCTTCGGCGAGGGCGCCGGCGCCGACAAGCGCTCCTACCGCGTCTCCTTCGACAAGATCGCGGAGGCCCTCCCCGCCGCGAGGCCGCAGTGGACGCTGCGCCAGGGTATCCAGCAACTGCTCCAGGCCTACCGCACGCACGGCATCACGCTGGCGGAGATCCTCCAGACCCGCTACTCGCGCATCGCCTGGCTGCGTGCGCAGCAGGAGGCCGGCCGCCTGGACGAGGCCCTGCGCTGGCTCCCGGATGCGGAGGCGCCCCGCGCATCCGGCGCGGGGACGCCCGCCGCGACCGCCGCCGGGGAGGTGCGCTAACCATGGTGCACCAAGTCGAAGCGCGGCCCGCCGCAGGCGCGTCGTCGCAGGCCGGCGCCGAGGCGTCCGCCGCGCCGCCGTGCGCCTCGTGCGGCGCGGCGCTGACCGTGCTGGTCGCGGACCTGGGCATGCAGCCGCCGTGCGAGGCGTTCCCGCAGCCCTCGCACTTTGCGCCGGAGGCGGTGTATCCGCTGCGCGCGTACGTCTGCGCACGGTGCTTCCTGGTGCAGGCGCCCTCCGCACTGCAACCAGAGGAGATCTTCACGGACTACGCCTACTTCTCCTCGTACTCGGACTCGTGGCTGGCGCACTGTCGCACCTACGCGGAGATGGTGCGCGACCGCTTCGCGCTGACCTCGGACTCGTCTGTGATCGAACTGGCCAGCAACGACGGGTACCTGCTGCGGAACTTCGTGGAGTTCGGCATCCCCTGCCTGGGCATTGAGCCGGCGGAGAACGTGGCGGAGGTGGCGCAGGCCGCCGGCGTGCCCACGCTGGCGGAGTTCTTCGGCGTGTCGCTCGCGGAGCGACTGGCGGGAGAGGGGGCGCAGGCGGATCTGGTCATTGGCAACAACGTGCTGGCGCAATGCCCCGTGGTGCACGACTTCGTGGGCGGCATCCCTCGCATCCTGAAGGCGGAGGGCGTCCTCACGCTGGAGTTCCCGCATCTGGTCCGCCTGATGGAGGGCCTGCAGTACGACACGATCTACCACGAGCACTTCTTCTACTTCTCGTTGCTGACCGTGGAGGACATCCTGGGCCGCCACGGCCTGCGCGTGTTCGACGTGGAACAACTCCCCACGCACGGCGGCTCGCTCCGCATCTTCGCCTGCCACGACGCCGGCTCGCACCCGGAGACGCAGCGTCTGCGCGACCTGCGCGCGGACGAGGCCGCCGCCGGCATCGACCGCATCGAGACGTACACGCGCTTCCAGGCGCGGGTGGTGGCGTCCAAGTTCCAGGTGCTGGAGTTCCTCATTGCGGCGAAGCGAGAGGGCAAGCGCATCGCGGCGTACGGCGCGCCGGGCAAGGGCAACACGCTGCTGAACTACTGCGGCCTCCGTCAGGACTTCTTCGACTACGCCGTGGACCGCAACCCGTGGAAGCACGGCCGGGTGACGCCGGTGACCCAGATCCCGATCCACCCGCCGGAACGCCTGCGCGAGACGCAGCCGGACCTGGTGGTGGTGATGCCCTGGAACCTGAAGGACGAGATCGCCTCGCAGCATGCGTACATCGAGGAGTGGGGAGGGCGCTTCGTGACCTTCCTGCCGGAGGTGCGGCTGCTGGAGGGCGGCGAGTGGAGGCCGGCATGAAGGTGGTCCTCTTCTGCGGCGGCTACGGCATGAGGCTCCGTGAATTCTCGGAGAACACGCCGAAGCCGCTGGTGCCCATTGGCGAGCGGCCCATGTTGTGGCACGTGATGAAGTACTACGCCTACTTCGGCCACACGGACTTCATCCTGTGCCTGGGCTACCAGGGGCAGGCGATCAAGCGCTACTTCCTGGAGTACGACGAGACGGTTTCCAACGACTTTGTGCTGTCCAACGGCGGCTCGGCCGTGGAACTGCTGGGCTGCGATACGCGCGACTGGACGATCACGTTCGTGGATACCGGCCTGGAGTCCAACATCGGCGAGCGGCTGCGTCGCGTGCGGGAGCACGTGGGCGACGACGAGATGTTCCTGGCGAACTACAGCGACGGCCTGACGGACTTCCACCTGCCGGACCTGGTGGAGCGCGTGCAGCGCTCCGGCGCCGTGGGCGGCTTCGTTGCCGTGCGGCCGCCGTACTCCTTCCACGTGGTGGACGCGGCGCCGAGCGGCCTGGTGCACGAGGTGCGTGACCTGACGCAGGCCGACCTGCGCATCAACGGCGGCTACTTCGTCTTCCGGCGCGAGGTCTTTGACTACATGAACCCCGGCGAGGAACTGGTGCAGGAGCCGTTCCAGCGCCTGACCGCGCAGGGCCTCCTCACGTCCTACTCCTACGACGGATTCTGGATGTCCATGGACACCTTCAAGGAGAAGCAGCGCCTGGACGACATGTACGCCCACGGCCAGCGGCCGTGGGCGCTGTGGGCGCAGCAGCCACGCCTGCCCGCATTCGAAGGGGCGCCACGATTCTGAACCTCACGGCCGGGCACGGCCGCCCGCTGCATGTGCTGGCGATCGGCGCGCACTGCGACGACATCGAGATCGGCGCCGGGGGTTCCTTGCTGCAATGGGCGAGCGAGGGCCACCTGGCGCGGGTGGACGTGATGGTCTGCTCCTCCACACCCGACCGCGCGGAGGAGGCTCGCGAGGCGGCCCATGCCTTCCTGGACGCCGTCCCGCAGGTGCAGGTGGCTGTCCACGCCTTCCGCGACGGCTTCCTCCCGCATGAAGGGCCGGCGCTGAAGGAGACGTTCGAGGCGCTCAAGGCCACGCTCGCCGAGGGCGCGTCGCCAGACGTGATCCTCACCCACTGGCGCGACGACCGGCACCAGGACCACCGGCTGGTGAGCGACCTGACCTGGAACACGTTCCGCGACCACCTGGTGCTGGAGTACGAGATCCCGAAGTACGACGGCGACCTGGGCCAGCCGAACGCCTTCGTCGCCGTCTCCGATGAGCACGTGGCGCGTAAGTGGGAACTGCTGCGCCGCCACTACGGCTCGCAGGCGGACCGCTACTGGTTCACGGAGGACACCTTCCGCGGCCTGATGCGCATCCGCGGCGTGGAGGCGCGCTCCGCCACCGGCTTCGCGGAGGCGTTCACCATGCGCAAGGCCCCGCTGGCCCTGGACAGCGGCGCGGCCGCCCGCACCGAGGCAGCGCGCGACTCCGTGGGCGCCCTGCGCTGGGGGACGACATGAGCATCGCGCGCCCCGGGACGGCCTCGACGCTGGGGGCGGGAGGCGTGGAGGCGCGCGCGTGCTCCGGCTGCGGCGCGGGGGCGGTGGAGGTCTTCCTGGAGCAGGCGGCCATCCCCCTCACCAGCAACCGCCTCTTCGCCACGCGCGCAGCGGCGCTGGCGTGCGCTCGAGGCGAGATGCGGCTGGGGTTCTGTCACGCGTGCGGGCTGGTCTCGAACGTGGCGTTCGGAGCGTCCGCGGTGGTGGAGGACTACGAGTCGAGCCAGGCGGCGTCCTCGCAGTTCCGGAACTACGCCACCGGCCTCGCGCGGCAGTGGATGGACCGACATGGACTCCGAGGGCAGACCGTGCTGGAGGTCGGCTGCGGGCGCGGGGAGTTCCTGGACGTGATGGTGGCAGAGGGCGGCGGGCGCGGCATCGGTGTGGATCCGGTGCTGGCCGCCGGGCCGGCGCGGCCGCACGACCGCATCGAGTGGGTCGCCGAGCGCTTCGAGGCGGCGCACCTGCGCGAGGATGTCCGCGCCGTAGTCTGCCGGCACACGCTGGAGCATCTCCCGGACCCCGCCGCGTTCCTCGGCACCGTGCGCGCGGCCATCGGCACACGCAACGTGCCGCTGCTGCTGGAGGTGCCGGACGCGCTGCCCATCCTGCGGGACGCCGCGTTCTGGGACGTCTACCACGAGCACGCCGCCTACTTCACCGCCGGATCACTCGCCCGCCTCCTCCATGCCTCCGGCTTCGAGGTGCGGCGCATGGAGCACTCCTACGGTCGCCAGTACCTGGTGGCGGAGGCCGTGCCCGCGCGTGGGGGCGTCCTCGGCCGCACGGCCGAGGACGACCGCGCGGAGACCTGGCGCGCCGCGATCTCCTTCCGCGAGGCGTACACCCGCCGCATCCACGCCCTGCGCGAGTCGTTCGAGGCGGCCTCGGCACGTGGCGAGCGCATCGCCTTCTGGGGCGCGGGATCGAAGGCGACGGCCTATCTGATCGCGGTGGGGGAGGCGGGGCGCCTGGTGCAGTGTGTGGTGGACATCAATCCGCGCAAGCAGGGCTCCTTCATCGCCGGCACGGGCCACGCCGTGGTGGGGCCGGAGCACCTTCGCGAGGTGTCGCCGGATGTGGTGGTGATGATGAACCCGATCTATCGCGACGAGATTGCGCGGACGCTGGGGGGCCTTGGCCTGTCCGTCCGGCTGGTGGATGCGGGTGCGGCATGACGGCGATTGCGACGGAGGTGCCGCGCCTGGCGCCCTCGGACGATGGGACGGCGCCGGACGTCCCGCGCGAGCCGCCGCGCGTGAGTATCGGCCTGCCGGTCTACAACGGGGAGGACTACCTGGCGCAGGCGGTCGACTCGATCCTGGCGCAGGAGTACGCCGACTTCGAACTGGTGGTCTCCGACAACGGCTCCACCGACGCCACCGAGGCGATCTGTCGCGAGTACGCGAGCCGCGACCCGCGCATCCGCTACCACCGGGAGGAGCGCAACCGCGGGGCTGCGTGGAACTTCAACCACGTGGTGCGCATGGCGCGCGGCGAATTCTTCCGCTGGGCCTGCCACGACGACGCCATCTCGCCCTCGCACCTGCGGCGCTGCGTGGAGGTGCTGGAGGACGCGCCGCCCTCCGTGGTCCTGGCGTACACGCGCTCCGTGCTGGTGGACGCGGACGGAAACGCCGTGGGCACGTTCGAGGACGGCCTGGACACGCGCGGCATGCCGCCGCACGAGCGCTTCCGGCTGGTCGCACGCCGCCTGCGCTACACGCACGTCCTCTACGGCCTCATCCGTCGCGAGGCGCTCATGGGCACGCGCCTCCTGGGCGCGTACGAGTCGTCGGACAACGTGCTGGTGGCTGAGTTGAGCCTGGCCGGGGAGTTCGTGGAGATCCCGGCCTACCTGTTCAGGCGCCGCATCCACGCGCGGATGTCGCGCAAGGCGAACACCTCGGCGCGGTCGGTGGCGCAGTGGTTCGACCCGTCCGCGGACGCGCGCTTCTACTTTCCGCACGCGCGCCTGTTCGGCGAGTACACGCGCGCCGTCTGGCGTGCGCCGCTCGCGCGCGGTGAGCGCATGCGCACGGCGCTGGCCCTGCGCCACTGGGCACGCCGCGAGGTGCGCCCGTTCATCCTCGGTGTGCTGTCGCCCGTCCTGCGGCATAGTCCCGCGACCAGCCAATGAAGGCCAGCCTTCGGGCCAGCGCGCGCTCGGGATGGGTGCAGCGGGTGGGCCAGCGACTCCCCGGCCACGCACCCATGGCGAGGCTGATCGCGCGGCTCCCGGGCGCGGAGAGCCTGGGCCGCCGGGTGGCGGTGAACAGCGGCTGGCTGATCGCCGAGCGCATCCTGCACATGGGCGTGGCGCTGGCGATCTCCGTGCAGGTGATCCGCTACCTGGGGCCGCAGCAGTACGGAGTGCTGGCCTACGGCCTCTCCATCGTGGCGATGGTGGACGTGGTCTCCACGCTGGGTATGCGCAGCACGGTGGTGCGCGAACTGCTGGAGTACCCCGAACGCCGTGCGGAGGTGCTGGGCAGCACCGTGGGCCTCCGCCTGGTGACCAGCCTCGTCGCGCTCGCCGTCCTCGCGGTGCTGTGGGCGGCGGACCCCGGGTCGAGGTCGGCGACGGTGCTGGTGGTGCTGGCGGCGGGCCTGCCGCTGATGTCGCTGGCGCAGTTGGATCTGTTCTTCCAGGCTTCCTTGCAGTCGCAGTATGCCGTGGGCGCGCGGTTCGCGGCGCTCGTGGTGGGGTCCGCGCTGCGGGTGGCGATGCTGGTGGCGGGCGCGCCCCTGCTGGCGTTCGCGGTGGCGGGCGCAGTGGAATTCACGGTCACGGGCATCGCCTTTGGGATGCTCTACCAACGCCGCGAGGGCTCGCTCCGTGCGCTGCGCTTCACGCGCCGCATGTCCGTGCGCCTCATGGCCATGTCCTGGCCGCTGTTCCTCTCCGCCCTCGCCTCAGTGGTCTACCTGAGGATTGACCAGGTGATGCTGCAGCACCTGGTGGGCCCGCGCGAAGTCGGCATCTACGCGGCCGCGGCCCGCCTGTCCGAGATCTGGTACTTCCTGCCCATCGCCATCGCCTCGTCCATGCTGCCGCTGCTGGTCATGCGCCGCCTGGAGCGCCCGGCGGCGTACACGCGCAGCCTGGAGCAGGCCTTCGGCGTGTCGGCGTGGCTCGCGATCCTGCTGGCGCTGGGCACCACGGTCATCGCGACGCCGCTGGTGGCGATCGTGTTCGGCGCGGACTTCTCCGGGACGGCGGGCATCCTGCGCGTGCACATGTGGGCCACGCCGTTCATCTTCGTCGGCGCCATCCTGGGCCGCGCCCTCATCGCCGAGGACCGGCGCACGTGGGAACTGACGCGCCATGTCACCGGCGCAGGCGTGAACGTGGTGCTGAACCTGGCGCTGATCCCCGCCTTCGGTGGCATGGGCGCCGCCGTGGCCACGCTGATCTCCTACGCGGTGGCGGGCTACCTGCTGTGCTTCGCGTACGCCCCCACGCGGGTGCACGGCCGGCTCATCACCAGCGCCGTCCTGCGGCCGTGGCGCCTGCTCCGGGCCGGCTGACCCCGGGCCGTCCGTACCTCGGCGTCACCTCGTCTAAGGCAGGCCCGGGCGGCTCGACGGCCGGGTCGTCCTCCGTGGGGAGGGTGAGCGTCCAGGCGAGGAGGGCGGCCACCACGTACATGGGCTGGGTGTTGAGCGAGACGTGCGTCACCAGCGCGTGGACGGAGACGCCGGCGAGCATGGCCAGGACCGCGACGGCGTAGGAACGGGCGTTGCCCGTGCGGGTGAGGCGTCGCAGGCGCACGACGACCAGCAGGTAGCCCGCTAGGTAAAGGCTGGCCCCAGCCACGCCGCCTTCAACCAGGAAACGCACCGGGTCGCTGTGGGGTTCGTGCCCCAGCGGCCGGATCAGCGACGCCGTGGACCCCAGGCCGCGGCCGAGCCATGGCTCCTCGCGCCACTCCTCCAGCAGCGCGCCCCAGTTCACCAGGCGCCACTCGAAGGAGTTGTCGTGGCGGTCCAGTTCGTCGCCGGCCAGGCTCACAGACTCCAGTTCGGAGACGCGGCTGATGCCGAACGGGTCCGCCACGAACATCACCACGATCGCCACCGCGCCAATACCCAGGGCCATGCGCACCTTCGCCTGGTCCGGCAGCAACAGCGAGGCGACGAAGAGCGTCACCACCGCCTGCGCGAGCCCTCCCATGCTGCGCGTCACCACAATGGCCGCCGCCAGCACCGCGGCGATCAGCAAGTACCGGCGCCCGCCGCCGTCGTACGCCCAGCGCCAGGCGGCCAGCGGGATGGCAACGCTGAAGAGGAGCGCCGCGGCGTTGGGGTGAGAGAGCGGGCCGCGCGGACGGAGGCCGCCGATCACCGCCTGCCAGTTCGTCAGGCCCTCGTACAGGACCATCAGCGCCGGGACCAGCGCCGCCAGGATCACGATGTTCGCCATGCGCCGAGGCGTGATCGAACGGTCGGCGTTGGCCGCGAGCAGCGCGACCGCCACGATCGAGAGCGAGCGCACGGCCTCGCGCTGGAAGGATGGGTCTCGCCCGAACTGGATGACGCCGACCAGCGTCCAGAAGCCGATCGCCATCACCAGCAGGAGCCCGATGCCCACGCCTCGTGCCTCGTCCGACCAGAGGCGGCGCAGCATGAGCGCCCCCGCACCGGCGATCAACCCGAGGCCGATGAGCGCGCCGCCGTTGAGCCCGGCGACCACGGCGATGTCCGAGAACTGGTCCGTCATGGCCCGCACCGCGAGCACGCTGCCCAGCACCAGGAACGAGGGCGCGAACGCCATGGTCGCCAGGCCGGCGAGGCCGACCACGCCGGCGAGTGGCAGCATGCCCGCGACCGCCACCGCCGCCCCCGCCATGAAGGAAGTGCACGCCGCCACCAGGCCGACCAGCAGGGAACGGATCCCCGGGTCCAGCAGGCGGAACCTATCCGCGGTTGAGCGGTACAGCATTGTCCAGCGTCCGGAAGGGGTCCCCCACCAGCCCGTCTCGCAGCGCGCTGGCGAGCAGGCGCAGGCGCCTCGCGCGGTCGCCCAGTACGAGCGCGCCCACGACTTCGCGCGCGAGGAGGCGGCCCACGCCGGTGATGGCGGGGTCACGTCTGTACATGCGCCACATCAGCAGGCGGTTGCGGAGCACGTAGTAGCGGTGGCCCGGCGTGCCGGCCACCACCTTGCGCGGGCCGAACCACCAGAAGGTGTGGTACGGCACCGCGTGGTGGGTGGCCACGGCGTCCGGGAGGTAGAACAGCGAGTAGCCGTGCGCCGCCAGCCGCAGCGAGAACTCCACGTCCGGCCCCCCGAAGAACAGATCCGGCCGAGGCCCCCCGGCCGTCCGCAGCGCCTTGGCGCTGACGGTGAGGCCGTGGAACGCCATGTCGCGCGTGGGGAGGGGGTGGCACGGCAGCACCGAGCGCCCGGCGTAGGCGCGGCCGTCCGCTCGGTACACGTCCCACACCAGCGCCTCGCCGTCCGGCGCCACCACCACCGGCCCCACCACGGCGCCTCGGAGGTCGCGCGTGACGTGGTGTTCGATGCGAGCGAGCGTGGTGGGGTGCAGGATGCAATCGTCGTCCACGAACACCACGTGCGTGGCCCCGCGCGCCAGCGCCTCCTGTGCCCCAATGCCGAAGCCGCCCGCCGCGCCGGTGTTGCGGCCCGGGCGGATCACCTCCACCTGGTGGGGCGGGAAACGGCCCTCGAACTGTGGTTCGGCGGAGTTCTCCACCACCACGATGCCGTCCGGCGGGCGCGTCTGATCCAGCAGCGCCCGCACCGCGCGCTCGGCGACGTCCGGCCGGTTGTAGGTGGCGACGGCGGCGAAGAGGCGCGCCCGCGGGCTTCCCTGCCGGCCTTGATGTGTGGGCTGGTCGTCCTGAACCGCAGTCACGCGCGCTCCACCTCCGGCTGATCCGGCGAGTTCATGCTCAGCAACGTACCGCCCCACATCTCACCCACTGTGAAGGAGCGGTGACAGTCCGGTGACAGGCCATATGACGATCCTCATACTCTCGACCCGCCCTTGCTCGCCCCGTCACGCGGCGTGCGCGTCAGGTCCCGCGGAGGCCCTGCCACGCTCGGCGGGGACAAGGTGGTCATGACCAGCCGCGCGCATTGCGTCGGCGTCTGGGGGCACTACTACGGCGCGAACCTGGGCGATGACCTGGTCGCCCGCGTCATCGTGGAGGCGGTGCGCCGTCGTGACCCCTCCAGCGAGGTGCGCGGCTTCTCGCTGGATCCCACGGACACGGAGCGTCGCCACGGCATCCGCGCCTGGCCCATCACCTCCTACCCGGACAACGACCGAGGCCGCGCCGCGACAGGAGGCGGCGGCAGGTTCAGCCACCTCGCCGCCGGGCTGCTCCGCCGCGCGGGCTCGCTGTGGCGGGAGGCGCCGCACCTGGCGCGGTCCTACTGGGCGCTGAGGCCGGTGGACCTGCTGGTGGTGGCGGGCTCCGGGCAGTTGCTGGACACGTGGAGCGGCGCGTGGGGCCACCCGTACACCCTGTTCAAGTGGTCCCTGCTCGCGCGGCTGACCGGCACGAGGATGGCGTTCCTCTCGGTCGGCGCCGGGCCCATCGAGTCTCGCCTCGCGCGGTGGTTCATCCGCTGGGCGGTGGAGGCCGGCAGCGAGGTCACCGTGCGCGACGTGCACAGCGCGCAGGTACTGCGCGACATCGGCGTCCGGCGATCGCTGGAGGTGGTGCCGGACATGGGCTTCGGCCTCGAGGCGGCCGAGGTGGCCGAGGTGGCCGAGGTGGACGGGAAGCCCGAGGTGGACGGGAAGGCCGAGGTGGACGCGGCGGAGGACGGCGGCGCCGCCTCGCAGCCAGCGGGGGGCGCCTCGGCGCGTCCGATGCACGCGGGCCGGGGCGTGCGGCCGTTTGAGGGCCTGACCGTGGGCGTGAACGCGATGGCGCACGCGCACGCGCGCTACTGGGGCCGCGGCGACGAAGGACGCTACGACGTGTACCTGGACAAGATGGCCGCGGTGGTGCGCCGGCTGGTGGAGGGCGGCGCGCGCGTGGTGCTGTTCTCCTCCCAGGTCCGCGCCGACCCCCAGACAGCGGAAGACCTGCTCGCCCGCCTCGGCGCCGCCGGAGTGCCCGTCGTTGGCCGGGGTGCGGAGGATGTGGCGGGCGTGGCGGGTGTGGCGGGCGCTGGGTGCCGCGTCGTCTATCGGCCGGTGCGGGAGGTGGACGACCTGGTGCGAGTGGTGCGCGGCTGTGATTACGTCATTGCCACGCGCTACCACTCCGTGTTGTTACCTCTGCTCATGGGGATCCCCACCATGGGGCTCGCCTACCACCCGAAGACCGTGCACCTGATGGCCGCGGCCGGACAAGGCGCGTACTGCCTGGACATTGATTCCTTCACGGAGACGCAGTTGATGACACGGTTCGGCGACCTGTGCCGCAAACGCACGTCCGCCGTGCACCGGTTGAGAGAGGGTATTCCTGCGCTCTCTGGCGCTGTGCGCAGTCAGTTTGACCACGTCCTCTTCACCTCCGGCACGTTTGTTGGGTCGAGCGCGGTTGCGCGAGAGGAGCCCACCGGCCGATGAACATGCCCACCGCCTGGACGCTCGCGCGTCGTTGGGGCTGGCTGCTGCTACTGGCCACGGTCGTCGGCGGCCTGTCTGCGGTGATGCTCTCCCGTTCCGCCACGCCCACCTATCAGGCCACCACCACGCTGCTGGTGTCACAGCAGGGGCAGGACGGCGTGCTGCAGCCGCAGGACCTGCAGATCTCCAGCCTGCTCACCACCGCGCTCACCGAACTGATCACCGTGCGTCCCGTCATGGAACGCGCTGCCGCGGATCCCCGGCTGGACATGTCCCCCGGCGAGGTCGCGGGGTCGCTGGAGGTGGAGCAGGCGGGCGGGCAGTTGCTGCGCCTGACGGCCACGCACGGGGACCCCGTGGTCGCCGCCAACCTCGCGAACGTGGTGGTGGAGGCGTTCATGTCCTCCACGGAGGCGGGCCTGGGGCAGATCGCGCCGGCGGTGAGCGTGCTGGAGGCGGCGGCGGTGCCGAGCGCCCCGGCGGACACCGGCAGCATGATGAGCGGGATGCTGGGGGCGCTCCTCGGGTTCTCGCTCTGCCTCGGGCTGGTGGTGCTGTACGAGTACCTGGACCGGTCCGTGTCGCGGCCGCAGCAGGTGTACGACCTGACCGGCCTGCCCACCGTGGCGATGCTCCCGGACGCCGGTCGCACGAAGCAGCACGTGGACTACCTGGCCGTGGCGGCGCAGCCCAAGTCCCGGGCGGCGGAGGAGTATCGAGCCGCCCGCACGAACCTGAAGCACGTCCTGCTGCCTCGGGAAGACGACAGCCTGGAACGCCAGGTGATCACCTTCACCAGCGCCGGCGAGGGCGAAGGCAAGACCACGTCCGTCGCGAACCTGGCGCTGGTCTTTGGCCTGGCCGGCTACCGCACGCTGGTGGTGGATGCGGATCTGCGCCGCCCCGCGCTGCACGAGGTCTTCGCCCTGGACAACCGCGAGGGGCTGACCAGCGTGCTGCGCAGCGAGCGCACGGCGGCGGGACAGGGCGTGCAGGAGACCATGCACACGGGTGTCTCCGTGCTCCCCTCCGGGCCGCTGTCCCTGCTGGGCGCCGGCGCCCAGCAGGCGAACCCGGCCGACCTCCTCGACTCGTCGCGCATGCGTTCGCTCTTGCAGGCCTTCCGCGAGGAGTACGACGTGATCCTGGTGGACACCCCGCCGGCCCGCGAGGCCAGCGACGCCTCCGTGGTGGCGAGCCTGTCCGATGCGCTGGTGCTGGTGCTGCGCTCCGGACGCACGAGCCCAGAACACCTGGGCGAGGCGGTGGAGCGGCTGGCCTCCTCCGGGTGCCCGATCGTGGGCGTGATCCTGAACCGCGTGCGTGGCCGCCAGGCGGGCGGCCACGTGTACGGCCCCAGCCCCACGCGCGCCAGCATCGTGTCGCTGCCCGCCGCCGTGCGTCCCGAGGCGGCCCGCGAGAGCCCTCGTGCCGAGGGGCGGCGGCGCCCGCCCTTGCCGGCCGTGGAAGAACCGCGCTCCTAGCCGGCTACTGCAGGATGACCGGCCACGGCGAGGCGAGGCGGAGGCCTTGCTCGCCCGCCACGATGCGCACCTCATCGAACAGCACGTGAGTGGGCTGGCCGTAGATGCCCCACTTCGTGTAGACGCTGGAGCCGTGCGGCAGTGTGCGGCCCTGGTAGTCCTGCACCAACTCCTGGTTGAAGTAGATGCGGAAGAAGCCGTCGTCGTCCCTGGTCCACTTCGCGTGGAAGACAAAGTCGTACCAGCGGTCCGTCTCGAAGGGGTGTGACCACAGGTACTGGAAGCGGTCGTCTGACCGCTTGCGGCGCATCATGAACCGGGATTCGTCCGTGAGGTGGAGGGAGAAGGCAGGAGATCCCGCGGTGCCCTCGTGGAACTGGAAGATGATGCGGTCGTTGAAGGACTGGTTGCGGCCCTGGTCCCAGTCCTCGGGGATGTAGTAACTGGCCGAGTACCAGTACTCCTGGTCGCGTTCCGCGTGGAACTCGCTCTGCCACTCTGCGCGGTAGCCCAGGCGGCCTCGGTACTGCGGGTCGCCGGACCGGAGGAGCGCCTCGCCCGCGAAGGCGCCGCGGCGCGCGGTCTCGGAGGTGGTGCGCAGGCCGTCGTCCACGGCCTGCATGAACTCGGCCGTCACGTGCGAGCCGGCGTCCGTCTCCGCCAGCATCTCGTCTACCTCGTAGGTCACCTGGCGGAGCATGACTGCGGTGATCTCGCGGGGGAGGCGGTCCGGGTCGATGGCCACGCTCAGGCTCGATGTGGGCGTGGCCCGCAGGCCGGGGCCCGCCGCAGACGCCGCCGACGGCGTGACGGCCGCGGTGGTCGCAAGTGCGTCGGCCTCGCTCGATGCGCTGTCCGCGGTGCGGTCGCTGCCGCAGGCGAGGAGGGCGGCGCCCAGGGCAGCGATCAGCAGCACGCTGCGGCGCCGGCGGCAGAGCCGTCCGACACGGGAGTCCCCAGGCGGTCCACGCCGTTCCCCGCTCATGCGGATCAGAGTAGGGATGCGGACGTGACGGTAGCCTGTCGGAATTGTGGGATGCGTGCAGAGGGGGCGGCATGCGTGCCGCCCCCTCCTGTGACCAGACGTTGAGCCGCGTGGGCTACGGGGTCACGTCTGCGAGCCGGTTGGGACCCTCCGCGATACGGATCTCGTCGAAGTAGAGTTTCGTGGGCTGTCCGTAGACGCCCCACTTGCTGTAGGTCGTGTCCCGGACGGCCAGGGTGCGGCCGCGGTAGGAGACCTCCCGCTCGCCGTCCACGTAGACCTCGAACACTCCGTCACCGCCCTTGGACCACACGGCGTGGAAGGCGATGTCGTACCAGCGGTCCGTCTGGAACGACCAGCGGCCCAGTTCCTGGAACGTCTGCGTGCCGCCCGTGCTGGTCTTCCGGCGCAGGAACAACTGCTGCCGCTCAGCGTCCAGGTGGAGGCTGAACATGGGCGAGCCCTCGTCCGTGTACTGGAAGATGATGCGGTCGTTCCAGGTGGAGTTCTTGCCCTGGTTGTAGTCCCGGGGGAAGTAGTACGAGATCCCCTGCCAGCGCTCCTTGCCCGCGCCCACGTGATCCTGGGCGTGCCACTCGGCGCGGTAGCCGCCGGCGTGCCACGTGGGGTCGCCCGGCTTGAGCAGGGCCACGCCGGCCCGCTCGCCCGTGCGGGCGATGGACGTGGTGGAGAGGGCGTGCGAGGTGGCCGTGTGGGCCTCCTCCCGCGTGGGGCTGCCCGGCTCATACGTGGTGTGGCGCAGGAGCCCGGAGGTGGAGCGCACCGGCGGCGCCGCGGCCGCCAGGGTGGACGCAGGCGCGCTGGTGGGCTGGGGCGCGGCCGCCCGAGCCTGCGGCGCGGGGGTGGGCGCCTGCGGCGCGTCAGCGCGGGGCCGCGAGGGGCTCGAGGCGTCCTGTGAGCCCGTCGGGGCCGGCGCTGACGGTACGGCGGCCAGATTGGAGCCGGACGGCGCCTGCGGGGCGGGCGTGTCCTGCGGAGTCCTGGGCGCCGTGTTGGCTTCCTCAGCGTAGGAACGACGCAGCCACACGATGCTGTCCGCCTCCAGCGACACGGCGGGGCTCAGCGTGTTGGCAAAGTCCGGCGCGCCCACCATGTAGGACTTGAAGTGCTGAAGTGCGGTGTCGAAGATCAGGACGCCCGCCACCGTGAACGGCTGGGCCTGGATCAGGCCCTCCACCGTGGTGCTGCCGGCGAGGCCCACCGTGAGCCCGCCCGGGCGCGGAGCATCGAGCGCGCGAGGTCCGTTGGTGGAGATGGTCTGGGCGAGGGACTGTCTCGTCCACTGCGAGGCCAGGCCGCTGCTACCCGCGGGCACGCGCAGCCAGACGATGTCGTCCGGCCGTATGCGGGAGCGGAACACCTTGTTCACGTGCGCGGGGGCGCCCGGGATGTAGGTGACGAACTGCTGGTCGTCCAGCAGGAACGCACTCACGGACTGGACGTCGAACGGGAGTGTGTCGATGAGGCGGTCTGGCTGGGAGGTGCCGGCGACGGTCAGGACCATCTCCGCAGGAGGGGGTTGCTTGGCTAGCGGCGCCGGACTGGCGCCTCCGATGGCTTGGCTGGCGATGATGATCGCCAGGGTCAGGGACACCGCGGCGAGCGCCGTGGTGAGCCGGACCGGGACATGGAACGTGCGCAAATGGATATCCCTTTCGGTGAGTGGACAGGTCGCCGCAGGGCCGGGCGCGCATGCAAAGCGCGCCGGTCCGATGGGACGCGATGGCCGTGGATGGCCCGGTAAGGCCACGGGGAGTGCGGCCGGCGTGCGGCGGAGGCGTACGCCCTCTCTGTTACCCGCCCATTGCTCGCACCGGAGAGCCGAGGCCCGGCTTCCCCTTGTGGTGCGTGGCCCCTGCTTCGCCGCCCTGGGAAGGAGGAGCACCGTTACGCCGGAGATACTGGCACGGGGGTATCCGGAATGGAAATTCAAGAACGCGAGAAAACAATGTGAACGTGTGAGAACTCGATAGGGTGAGTAATCCAGCCCACCTGCTATCCATCCGATATCGGACTTCTCGCGGGTGACCGTAGCCGCAGGTGCGACTAGGCCTCAGACCGGCGCATGCGGGGTGGGCATGTTGTGCACGCCGGGCGAGTGCGGTGACGGCTCAGGGGCCGATCTCAATACCGATGCCAGGCGCTCGGTTGCTCTGCGACGCGCCCGATTTCGGCTCCCACATCTGCCAGTGGCGCGCTGTCCCCGTGCAGCGTGACACACGCGTGGCGGAGGGATATCCACACTGATCCCTGTGCCTTTGAGTCCACTGAGGGCGGTCGATGATGTGAGGAATGCTCGGTTCGTCTCGACCGATTGCCGCGCTGAGCACGTGCGATATCGACGGGTGTAATGCGAGAGGCCCGCTGAACAGTGGGCCTCTCTGGACGTCGGGTGTACGCGGGCGGTGCGGTGCGGGATGTCGAGGCCACCTCGTGGCTGGGCTACGCGTCCAGTCACGTTTCCAGGCCTCCGGATGTTCGCGACGCGCCCATCGGCGCCTCAAGACGGCGTCGTGAGGCGGGGCAGCGGTATCGCGGGCGCCTTCGGAGGAAAGGGTCGAGGGATTGAGGCCGCTGAGGCCGCACGCGGGGCGAATCTCCCGCCGCGCGCGAAGATGCGGGGCCCCACCTCGATGGGCCGCTAGCGGAGGAGCGCCTCGGCCTGGCGGGCCAGCACCTGGTCCACCGTTTCGTGGACGCTGAGGTCGGCCGTGTCCAGCCACAGGCCCAGTTCGCCCAGTTCCTTGCGGAAGCGCGGTTCCAGGTGCGTCCAGTCGGAGGCGGCGGTCTTGGTCCGCTGCCCGTCCCGTTCCAGGGCCACCGAGGCGCCCGGCGCCAGCACCACCAGGTGCAGGGCCGCACCCATCAGGTAGTGGCGATAGGCATCCAGCAGGTGCCGGGTGGAGACCACGTAGTCCATGACGGGGGTGAACCCCGCCTCCGCGTAGGAGCGGGCGAGGAGGCACTGGTTACGGATCACCAGTTCCACCTGCCGGTCAGACTCGTCACGTGGCTCCTCGCCGGGGAGGACGCGGCCGCTCACCACCTGCTCCCCCAGCGCGTCGCCCTCCAGGTGCGCGGCGCGCTCGAGGCGTCCCGCGAGGTCGCGGGCGACCGTGGACTTGCCGACGCCGGGGATACCTGTGATGAGCCAGACCTCAGGCGGCCGGAAGTGCATCACCCGCGCTTGCCCTTCTTCTTCTGGGCCTTCTGCACGGCGCGCTCGTAGCGGCGGCGCTCGGCGCGGCTGGCGTCCTCGGACGGAGGCGCCATGGCCACGCCCGCGGAGACCGGGGCCGCGTGCACGTGCTCCGGGGCCTGGTCGCCGTCTGGCCCGGTGGGTCCGCTGGTCTGCACCTGGCGGGGGGCCTGCTCCTGCTGCATCGCCTGGGCGGCCGCCTGCACCGTGAGGCGCGCACGCAGGATCTGGCGCGTGACCATCTGGCGGATGCGCTCCCGGAACTGCTGCCACATGTCGTGCGCTTCGCGCTTGTAGGCCACCAGCGGGTCCTGCTGCGCGTAGGCGCGCAGGGCAATGCCCTGCCGCAGTTCCTCGCTGGCCGTCAGGTGCTCCACCCACAGCGAGTCGATGGTGCGCAGCAGCACCAGGCGCTCCACCAGCCGCTGCGTCTCCTCGCCCACCGTCTCTTCCACGCGGTCGTAGGCGTCTTCGATGGTGTCGAGCGCCGTCTCCACGGCGTCTTCCGCGCGTGGCGGCGCGTCGTACACCAGCGTGTCGTCCGGGATCTCGGGGACGATCTGGGCGACACCGGCGCGGAAGGCTTCGGCGTCTGCGTGGTCTGAGAGGTGGTCGGCGGCCAGCGCCTCCACCTCTTCCTCCAGCATGTCCAGGATCGTGTCGCGCATGCTTTCGCCCTGCAGCACCTTGTCGCGCTCGCCGTAGATGACGGTGCGCTGGTTGTTCATGACGTCGTCGTACTCGACCACCCGCTTGCGGATGTCGAAGTTGTAGGCTTCCACGCGCTGCTGCGCCTGCTCAATGGCGCGCGTGACCATCTTGGACTCCAGCGCCTCTTCTTCCTCCATGCCCAGGCGCTGCATCATGCCCGGCAGCCAGTCCGGGGCGAAGCGCTTCATCAGGTCGTCCTCGAAGGAGACGAAGAAGCGAGTGGAGCCGGGGTCGCCCTGGCGGCCGGAGCGGCCACGCAACTGGTTGTCGATGCGGCGGGACTCGTGGCGTTCGGTGCCGATCACGTGCAGGCCGCCGCGCGCGGCCACGCCCTCGCCCAGTTTGATGTCCGTACCGCGGCCCGCCATGTTGGTGGCGATCGTGACCGCGCCACGCTGGCCGGCGCGGGTGATGATGTTCGCCTCGCGCTCGTGCTGCTTCGCGTTCAGCACCTCGTGCTCAATGCCCTCGCGCTTGAGGCGCTCCGAGAGCATCTCCGACGTCTCGATGGCTACCGTGCCGACAAGGATGGGGCGCCCGGCCGCGTGCTTCTCGGCGATGTCCGCCAGCACGGCCTTCCACTTGGCGGCCTCCGTGCGATAGATGAAGTCGGGGTGGTCGTCCCGGGCAATGTCCCGGTGGGTCGGAATGACCACGACCTCGAGTTTGTAGATCTCGGAGAGTTCTTCCGCTTCCGTGGCGGCGGTGCCCGTCATGCCGGCGAGTTTCTCGTAGAGGCGGAAGTAGTTCTGGAGCGTGATCGTGGCGTAGGTTACGGACTCCCGCTGGATCTGGACGCCTTCCTTCGCCTCCACCGCCTGGTGCAGGCCGTCAGACCAGCGCCGGCCCTCCATCAGGCGGCCGGTGAAGTCGTCCACGATGATGATCTCGCCGTCCTTGACCACGTAGTCACGGTCGCGCTGGTAGAGGATCTGCGCCTTCAGCGCGGCCTCCATGTAGCGCGTGAGGCGGAAGTTCTCCAGCGAGTAGATGTTGTCCACGCCCAGGGCGCGCTCCAGGTGGTCCACGCCGTCCTCCGTGAGGTTCACGGAGCGGTGGCGCAGGTCCACCGTGTAATGCCGGCCCTCCACCAGTTGCGGGACGATGCGGGCGAAACGCGGGTAGATGGAGACGTCGTCCTGGGAGGCGCCGCTGATGATGAGCGGCGTGCGCGCCTCGTCGATGAGGACCGAGTCCGCCTCGTCCACGATGGCGTAGTGGCGTCCGCGCTGGGCGCGCGCCTGCTGCGTGGTGGCCAGGTTGTCGCGCAGGTAGTCGAAGCCGAACTCGTTGTTCGTGCCGTAGGTGACGTCTGCCAGGTACGCCTCTGACCGAGGCACGGCCACCAGGTGCTCGAACGAGGACTGGTCCGAAACGTCCTCTGCGGAGAAGCGGAAGGCCGCACCGCCGTTCTGGATGACACCCACGGTGATGCCCAGCGCGTCCAGCGCCGGTGCGTACCACTGCGCGTCACGACGAGCCAGGTAGTCGTTCACCGTGACGGAGTGCACGCCCTGTCCCGCGATGGCGTTGAGGTAGATGGCGATGGTGGCGACGAGGGTCTTGCCCTCGCCGGTGCGCATCTCCGCGATCTGGCCGCGGTGCAGGGTGATGGCGCCCATCAACTGCACGTCAAAGGCGCGCTCCACGCCGCCCGTGGCGCGGCGGATGGACTCACGGATGGTGGCGAAGGCGTCCGGTAGCAGGTCGTCCAGCGTCTCGCCCTGCTCGTAGCGCTCGCGGAGCCAGTCCGTGCGCGCGCGCAGGTCTTCATCAGAGAGGGGCTGGACCTCGGGCTCCAGGGCGTTGATGCGGTCCACCAGCGGGCGCATCTGATCCAGGACGCGCTCGTTGGAGTCGCCGCCAAGGAGTTTGCGGAAGATTCCGACCATCAGTGCCTCCTGCCGGTCGATCCAATGTAGACCGGCGACGGTTGTCGTCGAGCGATCTGATCACGAAAGCGGTGTGATCTCGGGTGACCTCGGGTGATCTGAGCGCCTCGGCGCTGGGGCGAGGCGAGCGCGAGGCCTCCGACCGTGCGGCCGCTATCGGAAGAGCGCACCCACCGAGCCGCCGGTGTGTATGCGGTGAATGGCGTCGCCGATCATGGGCGCCACGGACAGCACGGTGGTAGGGACGGTCTTGAACCCGCCGTGCACCAGCGGCAGCGAGTCGGTGAAGACGATCTCGTCCAGGTCCGGCGTGTCCAGCACCTCGAAGGCCTTCGGAGCCATGACCGGGTGTACGCACGCCACGCGCACGGAGGCGGCGCCACGCTCGCGGAGCAGCCGGACGGCGGAGGCCACGGTGCCGCCGGTGAGGATCTCGTCGTCCAGGATCAGGCAGTCGCGGTCCTTTGCCTCCCCGATCAGGGTCATGGCCTCCGCGGACTCCTTGTTGCCGTCCCGCTTCTTGTCCACGATCGCGATGTCCGCGTCGATGCGGGCTGCGAGGTCCCTCGCCAGTTTCGCGCGGCCCACGTCCGGCGCCACCACGGTGGGGGCGTGCAGGTTGAGGGACGCGAAGTAGTCCGCGATCAGCGGGAATGCGGTCAGTTCGTCCAGCGGGATGTTGAAGAAGCCCTGGATCTGGCCGGCGTGCATGTCCATGGAGAGCACGCGGTCCGCGCCCGCCACCTCCATGAAGTTGGCGACCAGGCGGGCCGTCACCGGGACGCGCGGCTGATCCTTCTTGTCCGACCGGCCGTACGCGTAGTACGGCACCACCGCGGTGATGCGTCCGGCGGAGGCGCGCTTCGCCGCGTCGATCATGATGAGGAGTTCCATCAGGCGGGTGTTCACCGGCGCCACCAGCGGCTGCACCAGGTAGACGTCCCGCTCGCGGATGTTCTCCTCGTACTTCACGAAGATCTCTTCGTTGGAGAACTGGAACACCTGCACGTCGCCCAGCGGGATCTCCAGGTGCTTGCAGATCGACTCCGCCAGCCCCTTGTGGTTGTTACCCGTGAACACGGCGATCTCACGGAACACAGGGGGCCTCCTGTAGGCGTCGCGTGGCATGGCGGTATCCGGGGAAGCGTCGAACAGGTGGTCGTCCGGAACCGGGCCGGGGGCCGATGGTAGCACCGGCTTTCGCTTGAGGCTCCCGGCCCCCGCGCTGCGAGGCGCACCGGGAACACTACTGTCAGGTGTGATTGACAGCAGAGGCGTGCAGGCGCAGGATGCGGCGCATGGCCCGTACACGACACGACCGCGCGGACGAGGGCGTCCTCCAGGAACACGTGGACCGGCTGCGCGCGGCCGACCATGTCCTCGCCTGGGTCGGCGGCGAGGTGCAGCGCGCACGAGCCGCGCGTGACGAGGCGATCCGAGAGGCGGTGGCCGCCGGACTGTCGCTCCGCCAGATCGGCGGAGCGCTCGGCCTCTCGGCGGAGGGGGTCCGCGCCACACTGCCGCCGGGTAGCGCAAAGTACGACCGCCTGGGCGCCACGTACGCCTCCACCCGTCAGGCCGACCCTCGCGTCCAGGCGGCGATCTGGGATGCCTTGGGCGATGCGCGCTCGGTGGTGAACGTTGGGGCAGGCGCCGGTTCGTACGAGCCACCGCAGACCATCCTGGCCGTGGAGCCGTCGCTCGTGATGATCGCGCAGCGGCCCTCGGGGCTCGCTCCGGTGGCGGTGACCACGGCCGCTCGCATCCCGCTCCCGGACGGCGCCGTGGACGCGGCACTGTGTTCGCTGACCATCCATCACTGGGACGATCTTGACGCGGGCTTCGCGGAGATCCGGCGCGTTGCGCGTCGGGTGGTGATCTTTACATGGGATCAGCAGGTCTACCGCGACTACTGGCTGGTGAAAGACTACTTCCCCGGCATCGCGGCTTATGACGACGAGCGGGCAGTCCCCATCGCCCGACTGGCCGAGGCGTTCCCAGGCGCCCGCGTCATCCCCGTCCCCGTGCCGCACGACTGCACGGACGGCTTCCTGGGTGCGTTCTGGCGTCGGCCAGAGGCGTACCTCGACCCGCTCGTCCGCGCCGGCGCTTCGGGCTTCTCCACGGTCGGCGACCAGGAGACAGAAGAGGGCCTGCAGCGCCTGGTGGATGACCTCGGCACCGGCGAGTGGCGCCGGAAGTACGGGCACCTCCTGGAGCAGGACGCAGCGGACCTGGGCTACCGGCTGGTGGTGGCGGACTGGGAGTAGGGCCGCGTGCTGGACACCTGGCGCCCCCAACGAGATTCCCGCGCGGGGGCTGACGGTTGGTACAATCTTCACTCGCCGTGAACCACTGCGAGCCGACTCACCCGCACCGCGGGCTGCGGCGACGCGCCGGAGTCACTGACACGAGCGAGGATCCTCATGGACTTCACGTTTACCCCGGACGAAGAGCGCTTCCGCGCCGAACTCAAGGCGTTCCTGGCCGGCCACCTGCCGGAGGACTGGGACTTCCGTGACTTTGTGGGCGAGGTTGAGAAGGACGAGCGCCGGGAGATGGCGCGCGTGGTGAACCAGGCGCTGGCCGAGCGTCGATGGCTCGCGCTGCCCTGGAAGGAAGAGTTCGGGGGATCTGGCGCCGGCCACATGCAGCAGGCGATCTTCACAGACGAGACGGCGTACGCCCGCATGCCCGGTGGCGGAGGCCAGGGCGTGGCGTGGGTGGGACCGGCGATCCAGCAGTTCGGCTCGCAGGAGCAGCAGCGCCTCTACCTGCCGCGCATCGCGCAGGGCGCGGACACCTGGTGCACGCTCTACACCGAGCCCGGCGCCGGCTCCGACCTGGCCTCGATCCAGACGCGCGCGGAGCGCCAGGGCGACGAGTACGTCATCAACGGCGCCAAGATCTACGCCTCCGGTGCGCAGGACGCCACCATGGGCTGGCTCGCCGCGCGCACGGACCCCAACGCCGCCAAGCATCGAGGCATCTCCACCTTCGCTGTCCCCATGGACGCGCCGGGCATCAGCATCCGGCCGCTGGAGGACATGACCGGCGGCACGCAACTGAACGAGGTGTTCTTCGAAAACGTGCGTCTGCCGGCGGACCACCTGGTGGGCCACGAGAACCGCGGCTGGTACCAGGTGGCGACCACACTGGACTTCGAACGCTCCGGGGTGGACTCGTTCGCGCAGGGCAAGCGGAACCTGGAACGCCTGGTGGCGGCCGCGAAGGACGAGGCGTCCCTGATCTCAAGGAACCCGGCGGCGCGCTACGAACTGGCGGACCGCTGGATCGAGTTGCAGGTGGGCTTCAACGTGGCCTACCGCGTCCCCTACCTGCAGGCGGAGGGCCTGGTCCCCAACCACGAGGCCAGCGTCTCCAAGTTGTACGGCTCCGAACTCCAGCAGCGCATCGCCGGTACGGGGATGCACCTGCTGGGGCAGGCGTCCCAACTGGCGCCCGGATCGCCGTACGCCAGGATGGGCGGCGCGTTCTCGCACCTCTACCTCGCCTCCAGCGCCGCCACCGTCGCGGCCGGCACCAGCGAGGTGCAGCGCAACATCATCGCCCAGCGCGGACTCGGACTGCCTCGCGGCTAGGCCCCCCGGCCCGCGATCCAGCACCCGCGCTCCAGCACCCGCGACAACGCACGCACTGCACCCGTCCGGCCCCCCCCCCCGGAACCTTCTCGCGCTCCCGAGCGTCCGAGGAAGAGCGGGGCGTGTTGGCTCCCGCTTCGTCGATATCCCCGTCACGATCACCTCCACGCTCACTTCCGGCGAGGAAGAGCGGTTCCAGGGCACGTACGCGTTCCGCCGCGGCGTGGTGGAGGGCGCGCAGCCCGAGTGGCGGATCTACTCGGCAGAGGTCTCGCAGGGTCGACTGACCGGTTTCCACCGTGCAGGGACAGGCGGATACGGGAGCGTGAGATGGGCGACCGCGATCATGGCGGGTGAGAGTCTGATCAAATCGCGGTCGCCATCTCGAATTGATATGTGGAAAGGCTGAGCCGGCGCACGTAAATTGACACGGATGTCCCGCGACCGCTCCCCGGGGACATGATTTGACAAAGAAGCGGCGGGTGTTGCGAAAGCGGTGGCGGAGCCACCGCCCAGAGGGGTGCGTGCCTTGCAGGATTCCTTCGCCCGCGAAACCGGCGACACGTTCGGTCGGCGCCGCATGTCACGTCGCAAGTGGTTGGCCGGCATGGCCGTCGGCAGTGGGGTGGGCCTCATCGCCCCCCGCTCGCTCTTCGCCGCCGGCATGCCCGCAGTACGGGTGCGCCCCGCCGGGACCGAGCCCGCGCGGCCGGCCATTGCCCGGGCGCCCGGAGCGCCTCGACACCTGGCGTGGGTGTGGCAATTCCAGCACGACGGGGACCCCGGCGAGATCCGGGACACGCTGGCCGCGCACGGCCTGGGCGTGGTGCTGAAGACCCACGACGGTGTGCACTGGATGGGCGAGTACGACAAGACCTCGCTGGCCGTCACCGGCCCCCGCCGCCTGGAGGAGTACGCCAACTACTTCGAGCAGGCGGGCGTCCCCTTCCACGCCTGGGCGGTGGTGAAGGGACGGGACGCGGCGAAGGAGGCGGCGCTCGTCTCGGACGTGCTGAACGCCGGCGCGCGCAGCATCTTCCTGGACCTGGAGGGGCACCCCGGCTTCTGGGTGGGCACGGACGACGACGCCTCCCGCTACGGCGAGGCCGTCCGCCGCGCGCAGCCGAACGCGCGCATCTCCACCTCGATCGACCCGCGCCCGTGGGAGATCGACCGCATCCCGCTGGCGCAGTTCGCGGCGTTCACGGACGAGATCGCCCCGCAGGTCTACTGGAGCATGTTCTCCAACGAGGCGAACGCGAAGAGGTACGTGGCCGGCGGTATCCCCATTGCCCACGAGGACATTGGCCCCGCCTTCATCCTGCGCTCCGCCATGGAGCGCCTGTCCGAGTTCGGGCGGCCCATCCATCCCATTGGCGACGGCCTGGCGGAGTCGCTGGACGTCTGGCGCGACTTCATCGACGAGTCCTACTCCAACGAGGCGGACACGGTCTCCGTCTGGCGCTACGGCGTGGTGGAGGCGGACCTGTGGCCGCTCCTGCGCGACACGCCGCCTCGCGTCACGCAGTACGTGGTGCAGGCGGGCGACTCGCTGGGCGCGATCGCGTCCCGGCACGGGACGTCCGTCTCCGTGCTGGCGGAGATGAACGGCATTGCCAACCCCAACCTGATCCAGGTGGGGCAGGTGCTCCGGCTGCCCGGCGGCGGCAGCGGGACGCACCCCGTGGCCTCCTCGCCCCTCCCGCCGAGGCCAGGCGCGGCCTCCGGCGTGCACACGGTGGTGGCGGGCGACACGCTGCTGGGCATCGCGCTGCGCTACAACCGCAGCCTGTCGCAGGTGGCGGGGGCCAACAACCTGCGGCCGCCGTACCTGATCCGTATCGGCCAGGTGCTGACCATCCCCTGAGCCGCACGCCGGCCGCCGCCGCCTCCACCACAACGAGACAGCCCTGCCGAAGCAGGGCTGTCTGGCGTCGGTCCGCCTCGTCCGTCCGAGGAGTCCTCGGACGGACGGGTGCTAGGACTTGCGGGTGAGCGGCTGCAGCGGCAGTTCGGCCGGGGTGAGGCTGAACTCCTCCAGCAGTTCGCGTGGGTGCAGCACGATGCGGCCCGTCAGGTCCTTCGGGTCGCTGGCGGCCAACTTCAGGCACGCCTCCGCCATGTGTTCCACCGGCGTCTCGCGCTCCGTGGGCTCGGCGCCCACCAGGTTGTGGTGCACCGTGCCCGGCGTGGCCACGAGGCCGGGCGAGATCACGTTCACGGCGATGTTGTCCTGGTAGACCTCGGACGCGAGGCCCGTGGTGAAGCGCTCCAGCGCTGCCTTGCACATGCCGTAGACCGTGCCGCCCCGGCCGCCGGCGTCCGGCTTGGGGTGCTGGGCGGCGCCGGAGGAGACGTTGATGATCCAGCCGCCGGAACCGCGCTCCTTCATGGAGGGGATCACCATCTGCGACAACTGGAAGGGGGAGTAGACCTGCACCTCCTGCATCAGGCGGTAGCGGCGCTCCGGGAAGTCCACCACGGGGATGAAGAAGGTGACCGCCGCGTTGTTCACCAGGATGTCGATGGGGCCGTAGATGCGCTCCGCTTCCGCCACCAGGTTCTTGCGGTCGTCCTCGCTGGAGAGGTCGCAGCGGACGCCCGTGGCCTCGCCCCCGGCGTCCTTGATGTTCTGGACCACGCCGTTGACAGAGCCCTCCATGGGGTTGTCGCCCTCGTTCAGGGTGCGCGCGGAGACGATGACCCTTGCGCCTTCCATCGCGTAGCGCACGGCGATCGCCTCGCCAATGCCCCTGGAGGCGCCGGTGACCACGGCCACCTTGCCCGCCAGAACGCCGTTCATGTTCGCCTGTATTGCCACTGGTTGCTCCTGAGCATGTGCCCCCGCTCGGGGTTCCTGGGAATGACAGAGGCGCCGGCCCCCCGATACGCCTCGTGAGGGCACGTTCTAGCACATCCTTCCGGGCGGTGCCTGCGCTCATCACGGAGCGGAAGTCCCGGACGAGGCGTGACTCAGGACCCAGAGACACAAGGGGGCTGGGCCGCAACAATTCACGTTGACGTGGACCCAGCCGCTCGCTCCGCGGTCCGGACGACTGGCCCGCACGCCTGGAAGGACTCCCATGAAACTGTTGATGGCCATCGCCTCGTCGCTGGCGGCGACCGCCCTGGCCCTGTCTGTAGCCGCATTCGTCGTGGCCGACCGCGCCGAGTCGTCCGCGAGGGGCGCCAGCCCGGGGCCGTCCTCCACGCAGGCGCCCGCGCAGGCGCAGACGCTGGACGTGGAACTGGGCGACGTCTACATCGCACCGGTGCAGATGAGCGCCGCCACGGGCGCCTCGCTGGTGCTGAACGTCCGCAACACCGGCGCCATCCAGCACGACCTGCGCGTGGAGGGTGGCCCGGGCACGGCCATGCTCAACCCCGGCGGTAGCGAGTCGCTGGACCTGGGCGCGCTGGACGCCGGAACGTACACGCTCTTCTGCAGCGTGCCCGGCCACCGCGAGGGCGGCATGGTGGCCTCACTGGTGGTGGGCGACGACGAGCACGCCGGCCACTCCGGCGGCCGCATGCTCCACAGCGACGAGGACTACATGGCCGGCGTGGAGGCCTTCCCGGCGGCCACCGAGGGCCTGGGCGGCCAGCCGATGGCCCCGGAATTGGACGGCGACGTCAAGGTCTTCGAACTCACGGCGGAGGAGATCGCCTGGGAGGTGGAGCCGGGCGTCTTCCGTGACGCCATGGCCTACAACGGCGAAGTCCCCGGCCCGGAGATCCGCGTGCAACTGGGCGACCGCGTGCGCGTGGTGCTGCACAACGAACTGCCGGAGTCCACGGCCATCCACTTCCACGGCCTGGTGGTGCCAAACGACCAGGACGGCGTGCCCGGGCTGACCCAGCCGCTGGTGCTGCCGGGCGAGTCCTGGGTGTACGAGTTCGACGTGGTCAACGCCGGCTCCCACATGTACCACTCGCACATGAACGGCTCCGTGCAGATCCCCATGGGCCTGCTGGGCGCCTTCATCGTGGAGGACGGCACGGAGGAGGTGGTGGATCAGGACATCACCATGATCCTGAACGACGGCCCGCTGGGCTACACCATCAACGGCAAGGGCTTCCCCGCCACCCAGCCCATCGTGGCGCGGCAGGGCGAGAAGATCCGCATCCGCTACATGAACGAGGGCCTGCAGATCCACCCCATGCACCTGCACGGCGTGCCGCAACTGGTGGTGGCGAAGGACGGCTACCCCTTGCCCTTCCCACACTACGAGGACACCGTCACCGTGGCCCCTGGCGAGCGCATCGACGTGATCGTGGAGGCGACGGAACTGGGCGCCTGGGCCTTCCACTGCCACATCCTGACGCATGCGGAGGGGCCGAACGGCATGTTCGGCATGGTGACCGTGATGCTGGTCAGCGAATAGGCCTCGTCCCCGCGAGGGCGCACGAAGAGCGGGCTCCTCACGGAGCCCGCTCGGTGTGTACGGGGAACGCCCGGAGCCCCGCAGGAGACCGCTACTCCCAGAGGTCGGAGGAGCCCTTCATGAAGCGCAGCATCATCACCATCTCCGCCACGTCCGTGCCGCCGTCCGACAGGCGGGTGCGGTACCAGATGTACTCGGACCGGGGCGTCTCCCCCACGGCAAGGACTTCTCCGCGGGACTCGTAGTCACGACCCACGAACATGGGGCCGGCCAGGTGGTTGATCTCGATGCCGCCGAACAGGCCCACGGACTTGTGGCGGCGAAGGTCGAAGCCGGGCTCGCACGCGCGCAGGATGCCCACGGCGGCGCCAGGGTTGATGATCGGGCCGCCCCAGGGCGAGGCGTCCGCGTACCAGCCCAGCGGCTCCGTCATGGCGTCGATCGTGCGCGCGTAGCGCTCGGCCTCCAGGCGCGTGGGGTAGGCGTCCGTGGTCAGCCCGGGCTCGATGTGGCCCAGGATGCGCACCTCCCCGCGCGGCGGCAGGTTGCGCAGGCGCTCCGCCAGCACCGAGGGCTCGTCCGGAGCGCCGATGCTCGCCGTGCCCTCCAGTACGCGTGCGCCGTCTTCGCGTTCCGCCCAGATCTCCATCTGCGCGTCCGTGGGCGGGGCGTCGGCTTCGTGCTGTGGCGGGCGGCCGAAGGGCCGCACGGGGACGCCGTGCGTGGTGGCGTTCTGGAAGTAGCAGGAGAGGCCGCCGCGCTCGAACCACTCCGGGCCAAAGACGCGCACGAGCATGGGCGGGAACTGCTGCATGTGCACAGAGCCCGCCACAGTGCCGCCGGAGAAGCCCAGTTTCTGCGCGGTCTTGTCGTCATGGATGCTGCCCGCGCCCAGGCCCGCGCCCAGGTTCACTGGCGCCTTCACCGGCCCCACCAGGAGGCCGTCACGCTCCTCCACGGCGGCGGTGGCGGCCTCGATGCTCTGCGGGGGCTGCGGGACGAAGGTCTGCTCGGTTGCGGTGTCGGTCATGTCGGTCCTCCTGCGTGACAGGTCGCGCGCGGGTGGGGTGCGCGCAGAGGCGGGGGGTTGAAGACGCAGCGGCAGGGCGCCTGCGGGCGGGGGGCGCCCGCGGGATGCGCCCTCGCGCCACCCGCGTCTGCGGCGACTATAACGCCCGCGCGGTAGCCGTTGGCTCGATCCGCCTCCACCATGCCCAGTACGCTGCCGGAGCCCGCGCGTACGCCGCCCTCGACCAGGTGCTGGGCACTGGCAGGTGCTGGGCACTGGCCTGCGGAACCCGAGGACGGGCAGCGTGCGTGCTGGAGGAGGATCGGATGCCCCAGACCCTGAGCGTGATCAAGGCCGGCGTGGGCGGGTTCGTCGGCCGTTCCGGGACGCATCCGGAGGTCATCGAGGCGGCGCGAGAGGCCCTGGCGCTGGCGGTGCAGTCCGGACTATTGACGGACGCGCAGGCCCACGCCTGCGGGGACGACCTCTTCCTGGTGATGGCGCACGGACACGGGGAGGACCACGAGGGCGTCCACCGCACCGCGTGGGAGACCTTCGAGGCGTGCACGGAAGTGGCGAGGCGCCTCCACCTCTACGGGGCGGGTCAGGACGTACTGACAGACGCCTTTGCCGGCAGCGTGCGCGGGACCGGCATTGGCTCTGCGGAACTGGTGCTGACCGAGCGCCCGTCCGAGCCGGTGGTGGTCTTCATGGCGGACAAGACCGCCGTGGGCGCGTTCAACCTGCCGCTCGTCCGCACGTTCGCGGACCCGTTCACCACGCCCGGCCTCGTCATGGCGGAGCCGCTGCACCAGGGCTTTGCGTTCGAGGTGCATGACCTGAAACATCACCGCAAGGTGATGTTCACCACGCCAGAGGAGACCTACGACCTCCTCGCCTTCGTGGGGGCGACCTCGCAGTACGCGGTGAAGCGCATCGTGAGTCGCGCCACGGGCGAGGTGGCCGCCGTGGCCTCCACGGACCGGGTGGCGGATCTGGCCGGCCGCTATGCCGGCAACGACGACCCGACGGCGATCGTGCGCTGCCACGGCGCCTTTCCCACCGTCGGCGAGGTGCTCGAGCCGTACACGCTGCCGCAACTGGTGGTGGGCGGCCTGCGCGCCTCGCACCACGGGCCGTGGATGCCCGTGGGGCAGGAGGGGGCCGGGACGTCACGGTCGGACGGGCCGCCGCGGGTGGTGGCGCTGGGGTTTCAACTGGCGGAGGGCAGACTCGTGGGCCCGCGCGACCTCTTCGCGGACGCCGCGTTCGAGGGCGCGCGGCGGCAGGCGAACGAGGTGGCGGACTACCTGCGTCGTCACGGCCCCTTCGAGCCGCACCGGCTCCCGCTGGAGGAGATGGAGCACAGCACGGTGCCCTCTGTCGCCGCCAGGATGGCGAGCCGCTGGTCAGACCTGTAGGCGCACCGCGGCCGTCCCGACGTGCCCCCGGAAGCGTTCGCGCGCTTCACCTATAATTGCCCTTGTCACCTGACCATCCGGGAGCGCCGGGCCGCGCTGGCGGGCCGGATATCCGACTTCAGACGCGGATCGCTGCAAGCAGGAGAGTCCCATGGCCACTGAAATCATCACACGCGCCTTCGTCCCCGCGGACGTGCCGCGCGACCTGGTGAAGACCTACGAGGACAACTTCAGCCTGGTCACGCGGGACACCGGGCGCCTGGCGCTCTTCGCCGGCGATCAGAAGGCGGAACACCTCAACGACGACTTCTTCGGCGAGACCAAGACCGGGCCCATCGCCGCGGACGACGCGGACCCGGAGCACTTGTTCCGCATCGCCCAGCAGGGCGTGATCGGGTGTTTCGCGACCCAGTTGGGCCTGGTGGCGCGCTACGGGCCGGACTACTCCGACGTGCCGTACCTGGTGAAGGTGAACAGCAAGACGCACCTCATCACCCCGGAGTACGGCGACCCGCGCAGTCGCGACTGGGTGACCATGGACCAGGTGGTCTCACTGCGGGACGCCGGCCTGAACATCGTGGGGGTGGGCTACACCGTCTACCCCGGCAGCGAGTTCGAGGCCGAGCAGATGGCCGGGGCTGCCCAGATCTGCTACGAGGCGCACCGCAACGGCCTGCTGGCCGTGCTCTGGGTGTACCCGCGCGGCCGCGCCGTCCCCAACGAGCGTGATCCGCACCTGGTGGCCGGCTGCGCCGGCCTGTCCGCCGCCCTGGGCGCGGACTTCTGCAAGGTGAACTACCCGCGCACCTCGGACGGGTCTTCCGTGGCGGAGGCCTTCCGGGAGGCGGTGCAGGCCGCCGGCCGCACGCGCCTCATCACCGCCGGCGGCGAGGGCACGGACGTGGAGGGGTTCCTGCAGACGCTGCACGACCAGATCGTGATCAGCGGGGCGCACGGCAGCGCCACCGGCCGCAACATCCACCAGAAGCCCCTGGCGGAGGCCGTGCGCATGACGCAGGCGATCGCCTCCGTCACCTACGGCGGCTGGCCCGTGGACGAGGCGCTGGCTGTCTTCCGCGGCGAGCGGGAGTACTCGGCCTGACGGCCGCCGGAGGATGACCGCCAGCACCGACAGCACCGCCAGCACCGGCAGCACCGGCAGCAGCGACCTGGTGGAGGGCGTGCGCATGGACGCCGCCCTCGCCGCCCTCGTCCCGGCGGAGGTGGCCGTGGCCCTGCTGCGCTTCGCGGAGGCCGCGGTGCAGGTGCGGGACGCCCTGGCCACGGCGCCCTTGGACGGCACCCTGGGCAAGACCGGCGCCACCAACGTCCAGCAGGAAGACACGGCGAAACTCGACCACCTCGCCAACGACATCTTCCACGGGCTGCTGGCGTCTGCGCCCGGCGTCGCCCGCCTGATCTCGGAGGAGGATCACGACCCGGTCGAGGTGGGCGACGGCCCCTACACCCTCTGCTTCGACCCGCTGGACGGCTCCTCCAACATCGGCGTGGCGAGCGTCGGCTCCGTGCTCGGCATCTACGAGGGCGCCCCTGCGCCGCCGAGCGAGGCAAGCCCCATGTCCGGGCGGCAACTCGTGGCCTCCGCCTTCGTCGTGTACGGGCTGCCCACCGTGCTGGTCGTGGCCACGCGGGAGGCCGCCGCCGGCTTCGCGTTCGACCCCGCAGACCGGACCTGGCGGCTGGCGTTCCCCGGCATCCGCATCCCGGAGGCGCAGTATGCGAGCGTCAACTGGACCAACCGCGGGCGCTGGCCCGCGCGGGTGACGGCGGGGGTGGACGCCGCCTCCGCCCACCTCGGCGGGCGCTACAGCGGCTCGATGGTGGAGGACGTGCTGCGCGTCCTGCTCAGCGGCGGCGTCTTCATGTACCCGGAGGACGCGAAGTCCCCCGCCGGCAAGTTGCGCATGCTCTACGAGGTCTGCCCGATCGGCCTCGTCATGGTCGCAGCCGGCGGGGCCGCCATGGACGGCGCGCGCTCCGTCCTGGACGTGCCCGTGACGGCGCCGCACCAGCGCAGTCCCTTCGTCGCCGGCGAGGCGGCGGCCGTGGAGCGTTACCGCGAGGCGTACGCAAGCACCGAGGCGTAGCGATCGGCCGAGGCGTAGCGATCAGCCGAGGCGCAGGGCGGCGGAGGCGCAGGGCGGCCGGGGCGTCACGGAGTCCCCGCAGGCAGGGGACGAACGTCGTCGCGGTTGCAGCCCTCTTGCGGGTAGTCTCTGACCTGCGGCCTGAGACGGAGACCGGAGTGACGATGACCATCCCGCCCACCAACCCCCAGTACCCCTCGCCGCCGGCGCGCCCCTTCACGCGCGATGAGCGTGCGCCCTCTCCCGGCCGCGTGGACATCCCGCGCGAAGAGCGACGCATCCTGCTCGCCACCAGCAACCCCGGCAAGGTGCGTGAGATCCGCGAGATCCTGGACGACCTGGGGTTCGAGTTGCTCACCCCGGCCGAGGCGGGCGTGGACGTGCCGCCGATCATCGAGACCGACCGCTCCTACGCGGAGAATGCGATCAACAAGGCCACCGCCGTGGCGCGCGCCTCCGGCCTCCCCGCCCTCGCCGACGACTCCGGGCTTGAGGTGGACGCGCTGGGTGGTGAGCCCGGCACGCGCTCCGCCCGGTTCGGCGGCTTCCGCGCCCGCACGGACGAGGACCGCTACCGCCTGCTGCTCGGACGGCTGGAGGGAGTGGCGCCGGTGCGACGCACCGCCCGCTTCCGCGCCTCGGTCGCCCTCGCGGTGCCGGGCAACCGGCCGGTGGTGCGCGAGGGCGTGGTGGAGGGCCGCATCGCCCTGGAGCCGCGCGGGAGCAACGGCCACGGCTACGACCCGGTGTTTGAGGTGGCAGAGGCCGGCTGGAAGACCGCCGCCGAACTCTCGCCGGAGGAGAAGAACGCCGTGTCCCATCGGGGGCGGGCCCTGCGGACCCTGCGCGAGGCCATCGAACGCCTCGAGTTGCACGCGGACTGACCCGAGTTACACGCAGAGGCACGTCGCACCGGGCGAGGACGGCATGGCAGTCCCCGTCTGCCCTCAGGCGCGGTGGCGTTCGCGCTCCTGGAACTCGCGCAGGCGGGCCTTCCACCGCTGCTGGCGTCGGCGCCAGGCGAAGCGCGCCACTACGAGGGCGACCGGGACGGCGATGAGCCACGGTTCCCACACCAGCGCGGGCAGCCAGCCGAGCGTCCAGGTGGCGGTGAACCAGTCCAGCGTGCGTGGCGTGCGCTCCGTGGCGAAGAGCGCCAGCACCCACGTCGTGCCCAGGACGAGCGCCACGATGCCGAGCATGGTGGTGGACGCGCCCCAGCCGAACCACATGAGCGCCAGCGCGAAGAGCCACGGCGCGCTGCGCATCCCTCAGTCCCCCGCCGCCCGGCCATCTGCCGCCGGGCCGGGGGCCACCGGGCCGGGGGCCACCGGGCCGGGGGCCACCAGGTAGACGTCGTACCGCGCGGCGCGGCCCGCGACCGCCAGGTCCGGTGAGCGTCCTTCCAGCGGGACGGCGGGCGCGTGCGCCGGTCGCTTCACGACGACCCGGCGGCGGGCGGCTGCGAGCGCGGCTGCGAGGAGGACGGGGGCTTCGTCCGGGGCCTCTGGCCCGAGCAGCCGCTGCAGGAGTTGCATCTCCTTCTTCTGCGCGGCCGCCTTCTTGCGATGCGGAAACATGGGGTCCACGAGCACCACGTCCGGACGCTCCGCCGCCGACAGGTCGCGCAGCACCTCGCGCGCGTCCGCCACGCGCAGGTCGATGCGCGCGACAAGGTCTCTGACGTCCGGGCCACCGAGGGCGGCCGCGCGTTCCAGGCCGTCCCGCAGCAGCAGCGCGACGGCCGGCGAGCGCTCGCAGGCGATCACGTGGCACCCCATCGCCGCGGCCAGCACGCTCTCCCGTCCGAGGCCGGCCGTGGCGTCCAGCACGAGCGGCGTCGGGTGGCGCCTCAGTCCCAGCGCCCGTGCCAGCCTGACCTCGCCGCGCGTCCCCGCGCGCAGCCGCTCCCCCAGGTCGCCCTCGAACAGGTCGACGCGCACGGCGCCCGGCGCACGCGGCCGCGGATCGACCAGCGCCCACCCGCGCTCATCCAGCAGGAGTGCGAGGTCGGCCACGGGCGCGTCGTCCTCGGAGGGGCGGTCTGCGAAGAGGCCATCTGCGCAGGGGCCATCTGCGAATGGGAGACCCAGGCGAGAGGCCTCGGCCCGAGCGCGCTCGCGGAAGTCGGGGTGGCCCGCGGTCACCACCAGCGGCGGGCGGCGGTCGTCCGCGCGAGTGGTCGCGCCGGAGGCAGTTGCGCGCGTCATAGCCCGTCCATCGTACGCTCGCCGCCTCGCCTCGTGCTTTGCGTGCGCGGTCAGAGCATCGTGGCAAGGCGCTGGTGGATGGCGTGCGTGACCTGCATCTCCGGCTTGGTGGCGTCCAGCACCAGCCAGCCCTCGGGATCCGCGGCGGCCTGTTCGAGGAAGCCCCGACGCACGGCGCGGTGAAAGTCCAGGCCGGCGCGCTCCAGGTAGTCGCGCCCCTTGCCGGTGCGTGCGAAGCCGCGTTCCGGCTCCAGGTCCAGCAGCACCACCAGGTCTGGCTGCAGGCCGCCCGTGGCTACCTGGTTCGCGGCGTCCACGGCTGCTCGAGGCAGGCCGCGGCCGTGGTGCTGATAGGCCACGGTGGACCCCGTGAAGCGGTCGCAGATCACCACGGCGCCGTCCGCCAGGGCGGGGCGGATGACCTCGCGCACCAGTTGGGCGCGGGCCGCGTTGAAGATGAGGAGTTCCGCCTCCGGCGCCGGCGCCGGTTCCTCGTCTGACGTGGCGAAGAGGGCCTCGCGCAGGCGTTCTCCCAGGGCGGTGCCGCCGGGCTCACGGCAGGTCACGACGCGCCGCCCCTCCGCTTCCAGGATGCGGGCCAGGGCGGCGATCTGCGTGGACTTGCCGGCGCCCTCTCCGCCCTCCAGCGTGAGGAACACGCCCCGCCCCGCCGTCCCCCCGAGTGATGCGGCGGACGCGGTCGTGGATGCCCCCGGGGATGTGCCGGCCACGTGCTACAGGTCCCGCGGGTCCGGCAGGTCGCGGGCGTCGGCGTCACGCGAGTCGCGAGGCTCGCTCGTCCACGGGAGGCCGCGCGTGGGCGCGATGTTCTCCTGGATGACGGAGACGCGACGGAACGGCTCTCGCCCCTTGGAGATGGAGCGCAGTCCGTGGCGCGCCACCAGTTCGTGCTGCAGGCGGCGGACGTAGGGGCTGGCCGGCGACAGTTCCACCTGGGAGGCGCCCCGGAACGTGATCTCCGCCACGGCGTCCTCCGCCTCGCGGAGGGCCATGGTGGTGGGATCCTCCCGGCCGTCGTCCCCGCGGAAGGCCATCAACTGGCGCTCGATCTGTTCGGGCGAGTTGCTGCGGAGGACGTAGATGGGGATGCCCTTCTCCTCCGCCTGCTTGAGCGGGCCGGCGCGGCGGCGGTAGTGCGGGCGCAGCGTGAGCACGGCGTCCGCCTCCCGCACGGAGTCCACGATGCGCGCGGGCGACCGAGTCTCCTCGATCACCTGTTGCAGGCGGCCGCGGGAGATGCCGAAGGGCAGCAGGCGCTTCTCCGGGCCCACGGGGGCGGCCGGCATGGGGCGCGTGCGTTCGCGCTGCGTCCTCGGCTCCAGCGGCTCCTCCGGGCGGGTGCGCATGGGGACGCGCTCCACGCTCTCGATCTCGCCGCCCTCACCGACCACGCGGATCTCCGCCTCCACCTCGTAGCCGCGCAGCAGGGCGTCCACCGTGGCGGCCACGTCCTCGTGGATCGAGAGGCGGCGGAAGGACTGGATCTCCACCAGCACGTCGAAGGTCGGCGGGGCGCGGCGCTCCAGCACGGTCTTCTGCGTGCCGCGCCGGCGCGCCTCTTCGTCCGAGAGCGTCACGGACTCGATGCCGCCGATGAGGTCGGACAGCGTGGGGTTCTGCATCAGGTTGGAGAGCGAGGTGCCGTGCGCCGTGCCGATCAACTGCACGCCGCGCTCCGCGATGGTGCGGGCGGCCTCCGCCTCCTGCCCCGTGCCGATCTCGTCAATGACGATGACCTCCGGGGTGTGGTTCTCCACCGCTTCGATCATCACCTCGTGCTGCATCATGGAGCGGGCCACCTGCATGCGGCGCGCGCGGCCAATGCCGCGGTGCGGGATATCGCCGTCGCCGCCAATCTCGTTGGAGGTGTCCACGATCACCACGCGGCGGTTGAGTTCGTCCGCGCACATGCGCGCCACGTCTCGCAGCATGGTGGTCTTGCCCACGCCCGGCGGGCCCAGCAGCAGGACGGACTTCCCCGCCTCGATGAAGTCGCGCATGACCTGGCCGGAGCCGGACACGGAGCGGCCCACGCGGCAGGTGAGGCCCACGATGTGGCCTCGGCGGTTGCGGATGGCGGAGATGCGGTGCAGCGTGCGGGGGATGCCGGCGCGGTTGTCGTCGCCGAACTCGGAGACCTGCGCCACCACCTGCGCCAGTTCCGTGTCCTTCACGTCCTCCTCGCCCAGCGCCACCTCGCCGTCGCTGTAGCGGGCGGTGGGAGGGCGTCCCAGGTCCAGGACGATCTCGATCAACCCCTGGTAGCCGCGCTCCCGCACGGGCTGCGCCACGCGCGCCGGCAGAGTGTCCACCAGCAGGTCGATCTCGCGCGCCTCGTCTTCCGTGATGGCGCGCGCCATCTCCGCCTTGCGGTCCTGCTCGTCCCCGGCGCCGTCCGGGTCGTCCGGGATGCCCGGCACGCCGTCCAGGTCCCCGCCGTCCCCGCCGTCTTCGCCGTCCCCGCCGTCTTCGCCGGCATCGAGGGCATCGAGGGCGAGCGCGTCTTCCTCGCGGTCGTCCGCCAGGTCGTCGTCAAACTCAGCGCGTCCGTTGGGGCCTCGGTCGTCGTCCATCGTGTGTCCTGATCGAATCATGAGTCCGATGAGTGTCTCATCCGCCGGCCGGTGCTCCCATGTGAAACCTGCGCCGGACGGCCGTCCGTGGTTGTCGGGGCGTCACCCCGTGATCGGCACGCCCGCGCGGGCGTGGACCTCCTCCCGCACGGGATGGCGCAGGCGCAGGCAGAACAGGGCGTACTCCGCGGCCGGCGTCATGCCGCCGCGCCGCAGGACGTCCTCTGCCACGCTGCCCTGCGGCGCCAGCGCGAAGCGTTCCGTCGCCGGGCCGCCGTGGAGGTGGGCCATGGCGGAGAGCAGGGCAGCGCCCGCCTCCACCGCGCCGTCCTCTGCGGCGAGCGTGAACTGCCCGCTCCGCGCGCAGCGGGCGCTGGCCACCACCCGGCTGTCGCGTTCCGCCACCAGCGTCACGCCGCCTCGGTCCACCCAGCGGTAGTCCTGCACGGCCGTCCACTCTTCTACGGTCATGGCCAGCGCCTCGCGGGCAGCCACCGGCAGGGCGCGGCTGTAGACCTGGAAGCGCGCGTAGGTGTCCGCCTCCGTCGCCTCGCGCACGTGCACGCTGGACTCGGAGGCGCGGAGGGGGTCCACGCTGCCGATCCACAGGCGCTCCTGCACCACCGGGCGGAAGCCGGCGCGCGGCGCTTCCTGCGAGGCGGGCGAGTCCACCGGCGTGCGCAGCAGGAGGTGCGTGGCCGTGGCCTCGCGTGCGGCGCGCGCCGCCTGACGCAGGAGGTCCACGATCACCTGTTCGCCCGCCTCCGGCGCGTCCAGCAGCGTGTCGATCTCCCACGCGCTGCGGGAGGTCAGGTCGCGCGCCGTGGCGATGCCTCGGATCTCGCGGCCGGAGACGTTGATCCACGTGCGGCGGCCCAGGTGCAGCCACTGCTCGATGGCCGCGGCGAGCGGACGAGGGGGCTCGTTGGGGACGCCCAGGTGGTCGCGCGTGACCGCCTGGTTCTCGCGCACCTCCTCGTCGAAGGTGACGAGGGCGACCAGGTCCGTGGGCCGCGGCGCGCGAGTGTCCGTCATGGCGTGGTCACTCCCGCGCTGCCGGCCGCCGCCGTGCCCCGCACGCACTCACGAGGCCCTCGCCTGGCTGGAGACGGAGGCGTACTCCCGGCACAGCGCGACGAAGAGGCCGTGCAGCCGGTCGTCCTCGGTCAGTTCGGGGTGGAAGGAGGTGGCGAGCAGGTGGCCCTGACCCGCCGCCACGATGCGCCCGTCCGGCAGCGTCGCGAGCGCTCGGACGCCCCGGCCCAGGCGGGTGAAGACGGGGGCGCGGATGAAGACGGCGCGCAGGGGGGCGTCGAGGCCGTCGATGTCTAGGTTCGCCTCGAAGGACTGCACCTGGCGGCCGAAGGCGTTGCGCTCCACCGTCATGTCCATCACGCCCAGCGGCTCGCGGTCCAGGCCGGGCACGTCGTCCGCCAGCAGGATGGCGCCGGCGCAGGTCCCCCAGGTGGGCAGGCCGGCGCGGATGCGATCCCGGAGCGGCTCGGTCAGGTCGAAGGCGGCCAGCAGGCGGGCAATGGTGGTTGACTCGCCGCCCGGAATGATCAGGCCGTCGCACGCCTCCAACTGGTCCAGCGTGCGCACCTCCACCGCCTCCACCCCCTGCCGCCGCAGCATGGCCAGGTGTTCGGCGAAGTCACCCTGGAGGGCAAGCACGCCGACGCGGAGGGACGGCGCGCCCGACTCGCTGGTGGGTGGCGTGGCGGCGGAAGGCATGCCGGAGGTTCTAGTTCCCCCGCCCGGCCAGCAGTTGGTCCGGCGCCATCTGCGCGGTGGAGATGCCCTGCATGGCGTTGCCGGGGACCTCCGCGGACGCATCCGCGATGACCTGCGGGTCTTCAAAGTGGGTGACCGCCTTGACAATGGCGGCCGCCATGGCCGTCTGCACCTTGCGCTGGCCTTCCGGGGTGGCTTCGTCCATGCCGGCCTTGAAGATGCCAGAGCCCACGAAGACGCCCTCTGCACCCAGTTGCATCATGAGCGCGGCGTCTGCGGGGCTGGCCACGCCGCCGGCGGAGAAGTTCACCACCGGCAACTTGCCCAGGCGGCGCGTCTCCCGCACCAGGTCCACGGAGACCTGCAGTTCCTTGGCGGCCACGAAGATCTCGTCGTCACGCAAGGCCTGCAGGCGCCGGATTTCGCCCTGGATGGCGCGCATGTGGCGCACGGCCTCCACAATGTCGCCCGTGCCCGCCTCGCCCTTGGTGCGGATCATGGCCGCGCCTTCCGCAATGCGGCGGAGCGCCTCGCCCAGGTTGCGCGCGCCACAGACGAACGGTACGGCGAACCCGTGCTTGTCGATGTGGTTGACGTCGTCCGCGGGCGTCAGCACCTCGGACTCGTCGATGTAGTCGATGCCCAGGGCCTCCAGGACCTGCGCTTCCACGAAGTGGCCAATGCGCGCCTTGGCCATGACGGGGATGGAGACGGAGGCCTGGATCTCCTTGATCTTGTTGACGTGGCTCATGCGCGCCACGCCGCCCTCCTTGCGGATGTCAGCGGGCACGCGCTCCAGCGCCATGACGGCGCAGGCGCCCGCCTCCTGGGCGATCTCCGCTTGCGCGGCGTCCGTGACGTCCATGATGACGCCGCCCTTGAGCATCTGCGCCAGGCCGGCCTTGACCGTCCACGTGGCCGTCTCGCCGGTGCCGTCGCTCGCGTTGCCGTTGGAGATACCGTTGCCGTTACTGCTCATCATGCTCCCAGGGTGCAAAGGGTGAGACCCCATCATACGCCGCCCGACCACCGGGGCGGGGACGCGCCGGGGCGGCCGTCCGAGGGGGCCTCGATCTGCCGAGGCGGCGTGGTGGCGTGGCGGTGTGGGGGCGTGGCGCGCCGGTGTCGTATGCTCGCCCCATGGTGCAAGCCCTCCCCGAGCGACGCTGGCGCGACGAGCACACCTTCGCAGACCCGATCCTCATCGGCCTGGTCTCGGATACGCACATCCCGGAGGCCCGCCGCGAACTGTTCGACGAGGTCTACTCGGTCTTCGCGGGCGTGGACCTGATCCTGCACGGCGGGGACATGCACGACATCGTGGTGCTGGACTGGCTGGAGCAGCGTTGCGGAGTGCCCGTGCTGGGCGTCTGCGGCAACGGCGACGACGGCTCCTCCGGCCGTGACGTGGCCCCGGACGATCCGAGGCTGCCCTACAACCAGGTGCTGCACGTGGGCGCGCTGGACATTGGCATGACGCACGACTTCCCGGACCGGCCACTCCCCGGCGCCGCCGACCTGGACGCCCGCATGGCGCGCCACTTTGGAGGGCGCATGCACGTGGTGGTGGCAGGTGACACGCACACCCCGCTGGTCAAGATGTGGCAGGGCACGCTGGTGGTGAACTCCGGCTCCCCCACCTACCCGCGCAACCTCAACACGCAGTTGGGCACCGTGGGCTTCCTGGAGGTCCGAAACGGCGTGGTGGACGCCTGGATCGAGCAACTGCACTAGCACCGCGCCTCGAGCGGGAAGCCGAAGGGCTGCCTGGCACGAGCACGGTGAGGCCCACACGGTGAGGCCCACACGCTGAGGCCCAGACGGTGAGGCACGGCTCGGGGTCGGGGTTCCGCGGTGGGTGGGCGCAGCACGCCGCCGCCCACGGCGGAGGGAGCGAGGCGTTAGCCCTCGTCCTCCAGCATGGCGATGGCCATCACGGCGATGGCGGCGCCCGATCCGATCTCGCCCATGCGCTCGTTCGTCGTGGCCTTCACGCTCACCTCGCTGTGCGAGATGCCGAGGATGATCGCGATCGACTCGCGCATCTGGTCGATGTAGGCGGAGAGGCGTGGGCGCTCCGCGATCACGGTGGCGTCCACGTTGCCCACAGCAAAACCGCGCGCGGCGATCAGGCGGTGCACGCGCTTCAACAACTCGCGGCTGTCGATGCCCTGCGTGGCCGGGTCGCCGGGCGGGAAGTGACGGCCGATGTCGCCCTCGCCCGCGGCGCCCAGGATCGCATCGATCAGCGCGTGTATCAGGGCGTCCCCGTCCGAGTGGCCGTCCAGGCAGGGCGCCTCCGGGATCTCCACGCCGCCCAGGCGCAGGTGGCCGAGGCCCGCCTCCCCCTGCGTCCCGTCCGGCGCACGGAAGCGGTGGATGTCGTAGCCGATGCCGACCCTCATCTCACCTGCTCCCTTGCGCCCGCATCCCGGAGGGCCAGCAGCGCCTCCGCCACCGCCAGGTCCGGAGGTGTGGTGATCTTGATGTTCTCCCGGTCGCCCGCCACCACGGCCACCGGTTCGCCCAACGCCTCCACCATGGAGGCGTCGTCCGTGGCGTCGAAGGGCACGCCGAGGCCGCCTGGGGAGTCGCCCCCCGCGCCCCCATCGCCGCTGCCGGGCATGCCATGCGCGCGGCGGAGGAGGTCTGCGCGGAAGGCCTGGGGTGTCTGCACGGCGCGCAGCGTCGCGCGGTCTACGGTGGCCTGGACGCGCTCGGCGCCGCCCTCGGCCCCCCCGTCTTCGACGCGCTTGACCGTGTCCACCACGGGGACGCCCGGCACTGCGGCGCCCACCTCACGGGCGGCCGCCAGCACGCGCGCCACCAGGGCGGGCGTCACCAGCGGCCGAGCGCCGTCGTGCACCAGGTACCAGCCGGCGCCCGGCGCGGCGGCGATCCCCGCGGCCACCGAGTCCTGCCGTCGCGCGCCGCCCTCCACCGCGTGGAGGGTGACCGCCGCCTCCCCGGGCAGCAGCGCGCGCACCTCGATGTGTCGCTCGGCAGGGGTGACCACCACGATGTCGGAGACGCTCGGGACGGCCGCGAAGGCGTGGACGCTGTGGGCCAGCACGGGACGGCCGGCCAGCGGCGCCCAGATCTTGTCCGCGCCCATGCGAGACGAGGAACCCGCCGCCACGATGATCGCGACGACGTCCTGCGGGGCGGCCTCTGTGCGCTCCCGCGTTGTGTGCTCCGGTGTGGTGTGCTCCGGCGTCATGCGCCGATTCTAGGCGGTCGGTTCGCCTCTGCGTGGGCGGCCCGCCTCCGCGTGGGGCGGCGTGGCCCGGCGTGCGCCGGGTGCTCGCTTCCCACGCACCTCCCGGACGCACGGCGCGAGCGGGCGGAGAAGCGGTACCATAACGCCCTGAGGTGTCGCGAACGCCCTGAGGTGTCGCGAACGCCCTGAGGTATCGCGCTGGCGGATGGGATGGCTCGCTGGATGGCGTTCTTCGGCGCACTGCGCCGCGAGATCCATGACGATGTGCAGGCCGCGCTGAAGCGGGACCCCGCGGCGCGCAACCGCGTCGAGGTAATCCTCACGTACCCCGGCGTGCACGCGCTCATCGCCTATCGCTTCGCGCACGCGCTGGACCGGCGTGGCCTTCCGCTGGCGGCGCGCATGCTCTCCCACCTGGCGCGGATGCTCACTGGCGTGGAGATCCACCCGAAGGCCGTCATTGGGCAGGGCCTATTCATTGACCACGGCATGGGGGTGGTGATCGGCGAGACCGCGGTGATCGGGGACCGCTGCCACCTGCTGCAGGGCGTGACGCTGGGGGGCACGTCCACCCGCCGGGAGAAGCGCCACCCCACGCTGGGGAATGATGTGCTGGTGGGCGCAGGCGCGAAGTTGATCGGCGCGATCACCGTGGGAGACGGCGCGCGCATCGGCGCCGGGTCCGTGGTGGTGCAGAGCGTCCCCCCGCACGCCACCGTGGTGGGCGTCCCGGGCCACGTGATCGCCTACACCAACAACAGCAACGACACCGTCGAGCGCCTGCCAGACCCGGAGTGGGACCGCATGCAGGCGCTGGAAGACCGCATCGACCTCCTGGAGGCGCGGCTGGCGGAGGCCACCGCAGCGCTGGAGGCCTCCCGCACTCCCGGCCCCACACGCTAGTCTCGAACCACCGAGGGCAGGAGCCCCCACCGCCACCCCTCGCCGCAGCGTGCGCGAGGGCCAGCAGGCGGAGGACGCATCGGCTGAGGGAGCATCGTGCGGCTGACGAACACGCTCACCGGCGAGGTTGACGAACTTCGCCCCGTGCAACCGGGGCGCGTGGGCCTGTACGTCTGTGGCGTCACCCCCTACGCCGCCGCGCACGTGGGCCACGCCATGTCGCTCATGGTCTACGACGTCCTGGTGCGCTACCTGCGCTGGCCGGGGAACCCCGCCGGCGGGTACCAGGTGCTCTTCACCTCCAACTACACGGACGTGGACGACAAGGTGATCGAGCGCGCGCGTGAATCGGGCATGGATCCCCTGGAACTCTCGGAACGCAATATCCAGCAGTGGGAACAAGAGCAGACCCTGCTGGGGCTGACCCTGCCGGACGTGCGCCCGCGCGTCACCCAAGAGGTCGAGAGCATCCTGGAGATGATCCAGGAGATCGTGGGGCACGGCCTGGCCTACCCCACGCCCTCCGGGGACGTCTACTTCCGGGTGCGCTCCAAGGCGGACTACGGGAAGTTGTCCCACCGCGACATCGACCAGTTGCGGCAGGGCACGCGCTTCGAGCCCGGCGACGAGAAGGAGTTCCCGCTGGACTTCGCTCTGTGGAAGGCGGCGAAGCCCGGCGAGCCGGCCTGGGACAGCCCGTGGGGCAAGGGGCGGCCCGGCTGGCACATCGAATGCTCGGCCATGGCTCGGCGCTACCTGGGCGAGCGGTTCGACGTGCACGGCGGCGGGCTGGACCTGGTGTTCCCGCACCACGAGAACGAGATCGCGCAGGCGGAGGCCGCCGCCGGCCAGGACGGCACGGACCCGGACGCACCGCCCGTGTTCGCGGACATCTGGATGCACAACGGCATGGTTACGCGCGACAACACCAAGATGTCCAAGTCGCTGGGCAACGTGGTCAGCGTGGAGGAGGCGTTGGAGCGCTGGGGGCCAGACCCGATCCGTATGTTCGTGCTCACCTCCCACTACCGCGCGTCCAACAACCTGACGGACGAGGCGATGGCCGCGGCGACCGCAGGCGTGGAGCGCCTGACCACCGCCCTCCGGCCGTCAGAGGACTGGGAGTCCCAGCCGGACGCCATGGCCTCCACCAGCGACCGCGAGATCGACGCCCCGGACTACCGCCGCCGCTTCATCGAGGCGATGGAGGACGACCTGGCCACGCCTCGGGCGTTGTCCGTGCTCTTCAACCTCGCGCGGGCGATCAACCGCGCGCGGGAGGCAAGCCAGGACGTGAGCGCGGCGCAGGCGGAACTGCGCGGACTGGCGGGCGTGCTGGGCCTGCGGCTGGCGCAGCCCACCGCGGAGGCGGAGGCGTTGCTGGACGCGGTGGCACTCTCCAGACTGGCGGCGGACCTCAGCGTCTCCTGCGGCGGCACGGACGCCGCCTCCACCGTGGAGGCGTTGATCGAGGCGCGGCAGGCGGCGCGGGCGGACCGGGACTTCGCGCGCGCGGATCGCATCCGGGACGCCCTGGCGGAGGCGGGCGTGGTGCTGGAGGACAGCGCCGCCGGGACACGGTGGAGCGTCAGGCGGTAAGATGGAAGCAGGTTCGCCTTCGGCATATAGTCAGGGTGGCAGGCTCCCCGCAACCTCGCCCGCAACCCGACCCTCAACTTGACAGAGCAGAGGATCGGTCGGCGGCTTCGTTGACCGTGGTGAGTCTGCGTTTCATACTGGCTGATGGCCGCGCGCCGGACCTCCGGCGGGCGGTGTTTCTCTCTGGCGACGGCTCGACCGCAACGGTGCCCGAGTGGCGCAATGGCAGCGCAGCCGATTTGTAATCGGAAGGTTGGTGGGTTCGAATCCCCTCTCGGGCTCCAGTCCACACTGGAGCAGCGCGGGGGTGTTGGGACCGGCCGAAGCGCCACGGGAGGGACGACCCGCACGGGTGGGAGAGTGGCTAAATCCAGCGGTCTGTAAAACCGCCGCCTTCGGGCTACGCAGGTTCGAATCCTGCCCCGTGCACCAGTCAATCGTGTGAGTGCCCGTCAGCGGGTCAGGCCCCCATAGCTCAGTGGTAGAGCGCGTTCTTGGTAAGAACGAGGTCATGAGTTCAACTCTCATTGGGGGCTCCAGCATCACGTAGCGACCGCCCCGGACGCGCCCGCAGGGCATAGCCGGGGGCCGTGAGACCAATCGGCAATAGGACCGGGCGCAGGCATCCAGGAGGATGCAGCCCGCGAAGGAGCGATCACCATGGCAAAGGGCGTATTCGAGCGGACGAAGCCGCACCTCAACGTGGGTACGATCGGGCACGTGGACCACGGGAAGACGTCCCTGACGGCGGCGATCACGAAGACGTTGTCGCTGAAGGGGTATGCGG